>QLAH01000137.1_pt1 | contig 63738 bp, 60 predicted proteins | sample 4693081 | NCBI WGS metagenome assembly QLAH01 (sample SAMN09425401, study PRJNA476045) | Lake water metagenome, whole genome shotgun sequencing project. | reverse complement strand
AGGTGCTGTAATACTCAGGTGGACGCGAATCGACGGTGGCAGCGCATGCCGAGCACTGACAGAAGGAGAGCACGGCGGGCGCTGCGCAACTTGACCTAGGAGAGAGGCAAGTGGACAGACGGGCGGAAGCTATACCCTACAGGACCTATCTGAACCGGGACCGGCTGATCTACCTGACGCATCCCGACGTGTCGGTGTGCAAATCGCTCTGCGACGAGCTGATCGCGCAGGGGTTCCAGGTGTCGATGGTGCCGGATGTGTCGGGGCTGACACGGCTGGTCACGCTGCGCCGGCCCGACCTCGTGCTGATGCCGATGTGTGATGACCTTGGCGCCGTCGAGGACACGCTGACGGCGCTCGACGCCATTCGCGGAGAGCACCTGGGCATCCATGCCTTCCTGCTGGCGCCGGCCGGCGTGCGGGCCGAACTGGTGGTGCAGGCAGTACGGCACGGTGCCTCGGCGGTGTTCTCGCCGCCCTACGCGCCGGTGGAGATCATCCGCGCCATGCAGGACGAGTTCCGCGGCGACATCCATGTCGAACCCGGCAAGGGCGGCCCCGAAGCGGTGACGGTGCGCGGCTTCGGCACGCTCACCGTCCGCGAACGGCAGATCCTGCAGTTCGTCGTCGATGGCCGCACCAACAAGGAAATCGCCGCCGACCTCGGCCTCTCCTACCGCACGGTGGAGGTACACCGCCGGCACATCATGGAAAAGATCGGCGCGCGAAACACGGCAGAACTGGTGCGCCTGGCGATCGAGAGCTGAGGGGCGGGTGGGGCCTGATCTGACCAGCTCTCGAGTCTGGACCGCCCCCTTCACCATGCTTCGCATGGGCCTCTCGAGCGTAGCTCTCAAGGCCTTCTCACCTAAAATCGCTCCACTGGAGCGATTTGCCTGCGGCACGGCTCGAAGCCCTTCCGCGTTTCACGGGAAGATCCGGCCAGTCGATCTCGCAGGCCACATCGGTCCTCGCCTGTGCGAAAGCACGGGGGTAGGCGCGGGGCGATGCAACGCGGCGCCCTTACGGCGTCGTCTGTCCCGGATAGTCGAGGAACGGCGGCGTAGGGAGCATCGGGGGGTGTTGCCAGGTGGCGCAAACGTCCTGCAGGCGGTCGAGGAGGCCGGCATAGGGGGGCTGGCGGCGGTACTGGCTGGGGACCAATGCGACCAGACGGCGTGATGGCAGGCCGGCCTCGTAGAGCCTGACGCCCGCGGGGGCGCCGCCGCCCATCATGGTGGAGAGTGCCGGGGCAAGGCAGACGCCGGTGCCGGCGCGGACGAGGCCGATCGCCACCTCGAAGCTGCGGCACTGCGCGACGACCCGGCTGTGGGGCAGCATACGCTGATACCAGTCCTCGATCCGCTTGGTGTGCTGGGTGCCGAAATTGAACTGGATCGAGCGGCCGAGCAGATCGAGCGCCTGCGGGTCGAGTTCGGCGCGCGGATTGCGGACCCCGTCGAGCTTGAGGCTCTCCGGCACCACCAGCACATAGGGATCATCGAGCAGCGGCACCTGCAGGAAGCCGACGCCGGCTTCGGCGATGGAGTTGGCGGCGAGGAGGCCGATATTGACCCGCCGGCCGTAGAGCAACTCGAGGATGTCGTTCGGCGCGGCTTCCTGGATGTCGAAATCGACGTCCGGGTAGTCCTCATGCGTGCGGGTGACGGCGGGCGGCAGCAGCACGTGCAGCATCGAGGTGATGCCGGCGATGCGGACCGTGGCGCGCTGGCCGCCGGTGAAGCGCTGCAGGCTCTCTTCGAGGTCCTGCATGTCGCGCAGCACCGTTTCGGCCCGCGGCAGCAGGAACCGGCCCTCCTCGGACAGCACCATCTCGTTGGAGCGGCGGTGGAAGAGCTTCGAGCCAAGGGTGGCTTCGAGCTTGCTCAACTGCTGGCTGAGCGAGGGCTGGGCGAGGCCGAGCTGCTTGGCGGCGCTGGTCAGCGTTTCGGAATGCGCCACCGCCCAGAAGATGCGGAGCTGGTGCAGGGTAACGTCGGAGCGGCGGGCTGACTCGCCCGCCCTGTGCCGCTGCGGCTCCTGCGCCAGCGCCAGTTGCGCAGCGGCGTCGAAATCCGGCGCGTCGTCATCGGCCTTCACGGTATGCGTCCCCCCAATGCGCCAAGGCTAGAGCATGGGGGCGGGGCTTGGCCAGCTATGCCGAGCATAGGCCCGATCAGGCCGGCACCGCGCCGGTGGTGGGCGGCTCGTCCGGGGCATTGAGATAGGCGCCGGACAACTGGCGGTAGTATTTCGAGCGGAAGGCGAGAATGGTCACCACGAGGCCGAGGGCGCCGGCAATGGTGAAGACCAGCGCCATGCCGCGCGCCGGCCCGGTGCCGAACCAGCCGCCGATCAACGCCGCGCCGTCTCCGTTCGTCATGAACGGGATGACCACGAACTCGGTGAGTGGCCCGATCATGAAGGCGGTGAGCGGCGAGGCGGACTGCTCGACCGACTGGGCAAAGCCGAAGACGCGGCCCTGCCGCTCGGGCGGCACCACCTTTTGCAGCAGGGTGTGCTCTGCCGCCTCGGCGTATGGGCTGAGCAGCATCCAGACGAACATGCCGGCTGCCAGCAGCCAGATTGAGTGCTGGATGGTGAACAGGCAGCACACCGACCAGGTGATCATGTTGACCATCAGCAGGGTGCGCAGCGGATTCTTGCCCAGCCCGGTCTTGGCGATGACGATGCCGGAGATGATGAAGGCGGTGGAGATGACGCCGAACAGGATGCCCCAGATCTCCACCGAGACCAGCGACAGGCCATAGGCATCGAGCAGCGCCATGAACACGCCGCCAAGGAAGTTGTTGAAGCAGGCGAAAAGGATGAGCGCGAACAGCCCTGGGACGCCGGCGATGACCTTGATGGTGCCCGCAAGATCGACGCGCTTCGGCGCGGCCGGAGTGTCGGCTGTGGGGGCGACCCGGCCCTCGTCGAGCTTCACCGTGAGGAGGTGCAAGAACACCAGCACCGTCGCGCCCATGGCGAGCAGCAGCGCGGAAAACATGCCGCCCCAGGCGACCAGGAGGCCCGAAATCATCGAGGTGGTAAGAAAGCCGATGCCGGTGACCATGCCGACAAGGCCGTTCGCCTTGTCGCGCCGGTCTTCGGGGATGAGGATGGTGACGAGGGTGGCGAGCGCGATGGAGCGCACATTGCCGGCGATGACGCCGAGCATCACCGGCAGCACCAGCAGCCAGAGCGTCAGCCCGTAGGGGTTGCGGAACGCCTCCTCCGGGTTGAGCACCAGGATGGCGAAGGAGAGGGCATAAAAGCCGAACGAGACCACCGATGAGCCGAGCATCACCAGCTTCTTGGCGTTGTGATCGACGATCGAGCCCAGCCAGATGCCGAAGGCGGCGGTGAACACCAGGTAGAGCCCGGCGATGGTGCCGGTGGCGAACACCGACTGGGTCTCGATGTAGACCCAGAAGGTGATGGCGAACCACACCGTGTAGTTGGTGATGTTGGCAACAAGGTTGTTGCCGAGAATCTGGTGGAACGGCGTCACGGGGGCGTCTCCTCGAGGCGTCGGTGCGCCGTGCGCACCAGTGAATGGCTAAATTATGGGCGCCTTCAATACAGCAACCCCTGCCGCACGACTATCGGAACCGTGTGACAGGGGATGTCAGGATTATCGTCAGGCGGCCTGTAACTGGCCGGGCGCTTCGTCGTCGTCCTTCTTCGCCGGCGGGAAGGCCAGCGCCATGGCGGCTGCGGCGAACATCGCGCCCATGGCGAGGCAGGTGATGACGGCGCCTGCGGCGACAACGACCCAGCCGTAGTGCTTTTCCATTGTATTGTCCCTCCGGGGCATCCTGCCATCTCGACGAACGGCCCGCATCCGTTTCGACATGGGGTGCGGGATTCTGCGAAGCTTATCCACTTGCGATACGCAAGCGGTATACCGATATGAGACAAGCTTGTAAACTGCAAGTGGTCGAACTGGAGACGAGATGAACGAGCCGCGGTCCGGATGCCCGATCAACCAGTCGGTGGAAGTGCTCGGCGACCGCTGGAGCCTGATCGTGCTGCGCGACATCATGTTCGGCAACTTCCGCACCTATGGCGAAATCCACTCCCGCTCGCTCGAGGGGATCGCGACGAACATCCTGGCCGACCGGCTGAAGCGACTGGTGGAGGGTGGGCTGCTGTCGATGGCGCCCGACCCCGGGCACAAGCAGCGGACGATTTACCGGCTGACAGAGAAGGCAATCGATCTCGTGCCGGTGATGGTGGCGCTGGGCAACTGGGGGGTGAAGCACCTCACGCCATTCCCCGAGCTGGCGGCGCGCTCGATCGCGCTGCAGCAGGGCGGTCCGGCGATGTGGGCGGCTTTCGCCGAGGAACTCAGGCACATGCACCTCGGCGCGCCGATGCCCGAGCGCTCGGTGATGGCGGAACTGCAGGCGGCCTATGTCGCGGCCGGCGGCACGTGAAGCAGCGGGCGCGGGCGGGTGAAGGTTAGAACGCCGCGTTTGTAGCCGGCGAGTACCGGGGCGACGGTGCGGACGGCCATGGCGGCATCGGGGGCATCGACGAGCACGATATCGGCGGTGGCGCCGATGGCGACGGCCGCGGGTGAGCCGAGGAGGCGCGCGGGGGCGGCGCTGACCATGTCGAAGGTGGCGGCGAGGTCGGCGTTGCGGGCGAGGTGCGCGGTGTTGGCGTAGAGATTGGCGATGCGCAGCAGCGAGGCGTCGCCATAGGGGGTGAACGGGTTGAGGATGTTGTTGCTCCCCAGGGTTACCTCGACGCCGAGTTCTCTCAGGCGCTGCAGCGGGGCGAGGCTGCCGAGGATGAACAGGTCGGTGGCGGGGAGGGCGGTGACGGTGATGCCGGCGGCCGCGAGATCGGCGCCGAGACGGTCGAGTTCGGCGGGCGGCATGGCGGCGAGCTTGGTCACGTGGCCGACGGCGACCTGGCCAGAAAAGCCGCGGGCGCGGGTCTGGCGGATGATCTCGGGCAGGATGGAGTTGGCCGGGTCGAGGTCGAAATCGGCGTGGAAATCGACGGCGGTGCCGTGCTTTTCGGCGAGGTCGAAGATGAGGCCGACATGGGCGACCGGGTCGGGGTCGGTATAGGGGCAGCCGCCGACGAGGGCGGCACCGGCGCTGAGCGCCTCGTCGAGCATGGCGTAGGTCGCCATCTCCTGCGTCAGGCCCTCCTGGGCGAAGGCGCAAAGCGCGATGTCGATGGCCCAGGCATGGTCGCGCTGCACCTCGAGCAGCGCCTCGAACGAGCGGAAACCGGCGCGCGGGTCGATCTCGACGAAGCTGCGGAGCCGCGTCGTGCCGTGGAGGATGGCCTGCTCGACGACCCTGGCGGCGCGGTCGCGCACGTCCGCGACCGTGAAGCCGGCCTTGGCTTGGGCGGTGAGCGCTACCGCTTCCTTCAGCGTGCCCTCGCAGATCGGGCAGCGCCCGAGGATGCCGGCCTTGTCGAGGTGGATGTGACACTCGACGAAGCCACCGAAGGCGAGCGCGCCGGCCGCATCGTCACGTGGCGCGGCAGAGGCGATGACGGGCGCGATCTCGGCGATCCGGCCCGCGGCAATGCCGATCTCGACCGGGGTGTCCCAGCCGGCGAGCCGCGCGTTGGAGATGATGAGGTCGAGCGCCATCCGCCGAAGCCACCACGGATCGGCGCGACTGGGAAGCCCGGTTGGCGATGGGGTGCCCTGCGCGGCGCGCCAGTGTCGGGAAGACGCGGGGGCCCTGGCTTGCCCCCGATGATGCAGGCGAGGGGTTCGCGCAGCCTCGGCAATGACGCGCGTGCACGATACCAAGGGCGAGGTCCTTGATCCTAACCGAGTTCCAGCGTCGTGACGCCGAACACCTGTTCGAGCGGCAGGCTGGGGGCGGGGCCGAGATACATCCGGGCGGTCTCGAAGGCCGGGGTGAAGCCGAGGCGCTGCATCATTTCGACGGCTGGGGTGTTGGGGCCGGGCACGTCGATGAACAGCGGGTCGGTGCCGGCGGGGGTGACGAGCGTGCTCAGCAGCGTTTCGGCGATGGCCGGAGTTTCGGCGAACAGCGGGCCGATCTTCCAGCCGGTGACGCAGCGCCGGACGGTGCCGTAGCCGCGCAGCCGCCCGTCCTCGAAGTAGCCCTCGGTCTGCCGGGTGGCCGAAGGGGCGAGCCAGGCGGCAAGGAAGTTTTCGCGCGATGCGGGCGAATGACGGCGGTCGAACGCGGCGACTGCGTCCAGCTCGTCGGGCGTGACGGGGCGCACATAGGAGCGCGTGGCGACGAGGCCGCGCAGCGTGCCGCCCCAGCGGGCGCTCTGGTAGGCGAAGGCGAAGCCGGATTTGCGGTAGTTGTCCTGCTGGGCGGGGACGCCGTCGAGGCCGATGGTGCGACCGCCAGCGCTGGCGATGCCTGCATCCCAGATCGCCTTGCCATAGCCTTTGCCGCGATGCGCGGGGTGGACGATGTAGAGGCCGAGGAAGGCGAAATCCGTGCCGTATTTCACCACCGAGATGCAGCCGATGCGGACGGTGCCGAGCCACCCCATCAGGAAGCCGGACGGATCCTGCGCGAGGAACGGGCCGACATCGTCGAGGCCGGGATTCCAGCCTTCGTCGCGGGCCCAGATGAGCGCCGCTTCGAGATCGGCGCGACTCATGGGCCGGATATCGAGCTTCATGTCGTGAGGTTACGCCGGAACAGGCCCGACTGCGAGGTGCCGAGCCGCATCGTGACCAGCCCTTCGGCGAGCTTCACCGCGGCGGCCACGCCGTCGATGACGGGGACATGGTGGCGGGCCGAGAGGTCGGCGGCGAGGTCGGCCATGCCGGCGCAGCCGAGCACGATGGCATCGGAATTGTCGTGCAGGAGCGCCGTCGCGATCTCGTCGGAGATGGTCTCGCGCGCCACCGAGCCGGGGCGTTCGAGCTCGAGCACCGGGACGTTGGACGCGCGCACCTTGCCGCAGCGGGCCGAGAGCCCGTAGCGCATGATGTTCTCCTGGATCACCGGGATGGAGACGGAAAGCGTGGTGACGACCGAGAAGCGCTCGGCCACCAGCATGGCGTAGTGATAGGCCGCCTCGCCGATGCCGATCACCGGCACCTTCGTGCGCTGGCGCGCCGCATAGAGGCCGGTGTCGTCGAAGCAGGCGATGATGATGGCGTCGAAGCCATCGGCCTTGTCGATCTCCGCGAAGAGGCCGGGGAGGGCCGCCTCGCCATCCTCGACGCCCTGGATCGAGGCAGGGCCGGTCGATGGGTTGCGGGCGACGATTTCGGTGCCGGGCGAGGCGACGAGGGTCGCGGCATGGCCGACCTTTTCGGTCATCGAGGCGGTGGTGTTGGGGTTGATGATGAGGAGCCGCATCAGCCGGTCCGCTTGCGGGAGATGAGCGCGATGAGGCCGACCGTGCCACCGATGATGAGGAAGCTGAACAGCGTCGTCACCGTGCCCAGCGCATAGAGCACCGGCGTCGTGACGTTGGTGGTCATGGCGTAGATCTCGAGCGGCAGCGTGTTGTAGGTGCCCATGGTGAGGAGTGAACGGGCGAACTCGTCGTAGCTGAGCGAGAAGCCGAAGAGGCCGACGCCGATCAGGCTCGGGGCGATCATGGGCAGCAGCACGTGCCAGAAGGTCTGCCACGGCGAGGCGCCGAGGTCGCGGGCGGCTTCCTCGTAGCTCGGCGAGAAGCGGTTGAACACGGCGAACATGATGAGCACGCCAAAAGGTAGGGTCCAGGTGAGGTGCGCGCCGAAGCCCGAGCCGAACCACGCCGGGCGGATCCCCAGTTGCTGGAACAGCACGCCGATGCCGAGGCTGACGATGATCGAGGGGACTACGAGGCTGGCGATGGTGAGGTAGAACAGTGGCGTCGCGCCGCGGAACCTGCGGCGGAAGGCGAGGTCGGCGAGGAGCGCGACGGTGACTGTCGCTACCATCACCATCAGCCCCAGCATCAGCGAGCGGGAGAAGCTCGCGCCGAAATCGCCGACAGCCTGCTTTTCGAACAGGTTGAAGAACCAGTGCACCGACACCCCGTTGAGCGGGAAGGTGAGCCCGCCCGACGGACCCTGGAAGCTGAGGATGAAGATCGCCGACATCGGGCCATAGAGGAACAGCACGAAGAGCCCGAAGAACGCCGCGAGGACGTAGAAGCCGAGGCCGCGTTTATCGCCCATCTCAGAGCTCCTTCCGGATATCGACGACGCGCAGGATGGCGCCGACCATCAGCAGCACGATGGCGAGCAGCACCACGGCGTTGGCGGCAGCGGCGGGATATTGCAGCAGGCTCATCTGGTTCTTCATCATCAGCGCCACCGAGGCGGACTGGCCGCCGCTCATCACCTGCACGGTGGAGAAATCGGCCATCACGAGGGTGACGACGAAGATGGTGCCGATGGCCATGCCGGGCTTTGCGAGCGGCAGGATGACCGTCCACAGGATCTGGAAGGCGCTGGCGCCGGCGTCGCGCGCCGCCTCGATCAGCGAGCGGTCGATGCGCATCAGGGTGTTGAAGATCGGGGTGACCATGAACAGCGTGTAGAGGTGCACCATGGCGAGCACGACGGCGAAATCGGAGTAGAGCAGCCACTCGATCGGCTCGGGGATGATGCCGAGCTGGATCAGGGTGGAGTTGACGAGGCCGTTGCGGCCGAGCACCGGGATCCACGAGATCATGCGGATGATGTTGGAGGTAAGGAACGGCACGGTGCAGATGAGGAACAGCACCGTCTGCGTCGTCGGCTTTCGCACATGGAAGGCGAGGAAGTAGGCAATCCAGAAGCCGACGAAGAGCGTGATGGCCCAGACGATGGCCGCGAATTTCAGCGTGTTGAGATAGGTCTTCCAGGTCACCCAGCTGCCCAGCACATCCTCGTAATTCAGGGTGAGGAAATCGGGGTAGAGGCCGGAGAAGTCGTAGTCCCAGAAGCTGACGATGAGCAGCAGCAGGATGGGCAGCAGCAGGAAAAAGCCGAGGATCAGCCACAGCGGCAGCGCCTGCAACTGCGAGGCGATGCGCGCAAGGGAGAACGGGCGGCGACGGGGTTTGGTCGTCGATACGACTGAGACGGTGGTTGGTTCGGCGACGGCCATAAACCTCTCCGGAAGGCGCTGGTCACCCTCCCCCTTGCGGGGAGGGTAGCGAAGCTAGGGCCGTTCGGCCCTTAGCGGAGCTAGGGAGGGGGTGTCTCCGAGGTGGGTGGCCGGCACCCCCTCCCTAGCTGCGCCAGGTCGCTGCGCTTCGGGCTCCGCTACCCTCCCCGCAAGGGGGAGGGTGGGTGGCACATCTGTAGCGCAGCGGTTGGTCGTCAGTGCATTACGCTGCGATGAACTCGTTCCAGCGCTTCACCATGTAGCGGTCCTCGTCCATCACCGAGTTCCAGCAGGCGACCTTGCCCATGCGGTCCTCGAACGAGCCGCCGTCACGCACGGCGCCGGCCTTTTCCATCACGGTGCCATCAGGGGCAGTGATGTCGCCGACCGCCGCCTTGCCCTCGATCCAGTAGCCCCACTCGTCTTCCGACATGTACTCCTTGGCGGTGTCCATGGCGGCCGAGTAGTAGCCCTGGCGGTTGAGGTAACCGCCCACCCAGCCCGAGGTGTACCAGTTGATGTACTCGTAGGCCGCATCGAGCTGCGCACCCGACAGGTGTGCGGCCAGACCGAGGCCGCCGCCCCACGAGCGGTAGCCTTCCTTGAGCGGCTGGTAGGTGCAGGCGATGCCCTTGGAGCGGACGGCGGCGACGGCCGGCGACCACATGGACTGGATGACCACTTCGCCCGAGGCCATGAGGTTGACGCTCTCGTCGAAGCTCTTCCAGAAAGCGCGGAACTGGCCGGCCTGCTTGGCCTTGATCAGGAAATCGATCGTCGCGTCGATTTCCGCCTGGGTCATGTTGCCCTTGTCGGCATAGGTGATGTTGCCCATCGCCTCCATGATCATTGCCGCATCCATGATGCCGATCGACGGGATGTTGAGGATCGAGGTCTTGCCCTTGAAGGCCGGGTCCATGATGTCGGCCCACGAGCTGATCTCGCGGCCGACGAGATCGGGGCGGATGCCCAGCGTGTCGGCATTGTAGATGGTCGGCACCATGGTGAACCAGCCGGTCTCGCCGGCGGCGAAAGTCTTGTCACCGGGCTTTTCGACATAGCCGACGGTGTGCGGCGCGGTGCCCTGCGCGATGACGCTGTCGGGCGTCAGCTTGCCGTTTTTAAACAGCGGCACGATCTTGTCGTAGTACTTGAGCCTGGAGGTATCCATCGGCTGGATGACGCCCGACGGGAACACCTTCTTGAGGATCCAGTATTCGATGTCGGCGATGTCATAGCTGTCGGGCTGCGTGACGGCGCGCTGTGCGGCGGCATCGGAATCGGTCGCCGTCATCTCGAGCGTGATGCCGAGGTCGGCCTTGCACTTTTCGGCGATGGCGTTGAGGTTCGAGACGCCCGTGCCGAACTGGCGCAGCGTGATCGGGTTCTGCGCCCACACGGTGGGGAAGCCACCGAGAATTCCGGCGCCGGCGGCGGCGCCACCCAGTGCCGCGGCGCCCTTGAGCAGTGCGCGGCGCGAAAGCTGCGCCGCCTTGATGGTCTGGTTCGTCCCTGTCATAGCCTTAACCCCTGTTGCTGGCTTTTCGTTCAAGTCGCGGAGCGACCGAGGACAATGGCGTCCCCGGCGTTCCAACTCAGTGGCACCGCGTCGCCGACGCTGACGGGCTTCTCAAAGAAGCTCCGCTCGTCGACGATGGCGGTGAAATCCTCGATGCCGGCGCCATCCACCGACAGTTTCACGGACGCGCCGCGATACTCGATGTTCGAGATGGTGCCGGTGAAGCCGAGGCCCCTGGTTTCGGTGGCGCCGAGCCGCACCCTGTCGGTGCGGACGGCGATGTCGATCGGCTCGCCGTGGGCGACGATGTCGCCGATCGCTGCGAAGCTGCCGCCGCTCGGCACGTCGAGCAGAGCGAGGCCATCGGCGCTCCCCGCACTGCGCCCGGAGACGACGTTGTGGTCGCCCATGAAGCGGGCGACGAAGGCGGTGGCGGGTTTCTCGAACACTTCGCGGGGCGTCGCCGCCTGCTCGATCCGGCCGTTGTTCATGATGACGATCAGGTCCGCGAGCGCCATCGCTTCTTCCTGCGAGTGGGTGACGTGGACGAAGGTGATGCCGAGCTGCGTCTGGAGTTTCTTGAGCTCGGCGCGCATGCGGATCTTGAGGAACGGATCGAGCGCCGACAGCGGCTCGTCGAGCAGCAGTGCCTCGGGATCGGTAATCAAAGCGCGGGCAAGCGCCACGCGCTGCTGCTGGCCGCCGGAAAGCTGGGCGGGCCGGCGCGTCGCATAGGCGTCCATCTGCATGAGGTGCAGCATTTCGGCCGCCTTCCTGCGGCGCTCGTCCTTGGGCACGCCCTTCATGCGCAGCGAAAACGCGACGTTGTCGACGAGGTCGAGATGCGGGAACAGCGCGTAGGACTGGAACATCATCGAGGTGCCGCGTTTGGCGGGCGGCAGGTGGGTGACCATGGTGTTGCCGAGCAGGATGTCGCCATCGGTGACCTCCTCGTGCCCGGCGATCATCCGTAGCGTCGAGGTCTTGCCGCAGCCGGAGGGGCCGAGCAGGCAGCAATAGGTGCCGGCCGGAATCTTGAGGCTGATGGCATCGACGGCCACGGCGGAGCCGTAGCGCTTGGTCACTGACGCAAGGTCGATTTCCGCCGCTTTCGACATGCCGCACTCCACGTTCGCTGACGTAGAGCAATGCATCCATCGTGCCAGTTCCCGCGCGACCGGCTTAACCCGCTGGATTGAATGGCGTTCTGTCCTGCATCGCAAGTCGCCGATAGAATGGGCGAACCGCCGAGATGCCTATTCTTGAGGCTCTTGTTTGCAATCACGGCCAACTTTGTATGCAATCTGGTCGACGATGTGTGTGCGAAGGTCCACTTGCGAAGCGCTCCGATCCGCGTATGGATGGTGCGATACGAGGACCAAGATGAGCATTGCCGACTACCCCTTCGCGCCGCTCGGTGGCGCCGAGGACCGCGCCATGGCGATCCGCGAGCAGCTGCGCGAGGCGATCATCGACCGGCGGCTGGCCCCCGGCACCAAGCTGGGCGAGGCCGAAGTCGGCGCGTTGTTCGATGTCAGCCGCACCGTGGTGCGCTCGGCGCTCCAGATGCTGAGCTTCGAGGGGCTGGTCCGTTCGGAGCGCAACCGCGGCTCATTCGTCGCCAACCCGTCGCCCGAAGAAGCCCGGCAGGTGTTCGACAGCCGCCGGCTGATCGAGCCGGCGCTGGCTGCGGCAGCCATCGAGCGCATCGGTCCCACCGATGTGGCCCGCTTCCGCGAGCTGCTGGCGGAGGAAGACCGGCTGATGGGCGAACGGGGCACATCGGTGCGCCGCGCCGAGATCCGCGCCTCAGGCGACTTCCACCTCGAGCTGGCGCGGGTGGCGGGCAATGCCGTGCTCGAGCGGTTCATGGAAGAGCTGGTGGCGCGTTCCTCGCTGGTGATCGCCCTTTACGGCCGCACCGGCGCATCGAGTTGCGGCCATGCCGACCATGGCAGCATCCTTGCGGCGCTGGAACAGCGTGATGCGGGTCTCGCGGCGAGCCTGCTGGTGCACCATATCGACCACATCGAGGCCGACCTCGACCTGCGGCCGGCCGGTGGCCTCGGATTGCGCGAGGCGCTGGCGAGCGAGTGAGGCCGCAATTGGTCGTGCTTGCCAGCCCAACGAGGGGCTGCTCCACTCGCGCAAAACGGAGGAAACCATGCCCCTTTCCGATGGGGCGCGGCTGGCGCTGCTGAGCCCTCGTTCCGGCCGGCTGCGCGCCGTGCTCGACACCGACACCTACAACGAGATCGACGATCAGTTTGCGCTGGTCCAGGCCGTGCTGTCGCCCGACCGGCTCGACCTGCAGGCGATCTATGCCGCGCCCTTCTTCAACACCCGCTCCAGCGGCCCGGGTGAGGGCATGGAACTGAGCTACGGCGAAATCCTGGCGCTGCTCGATCGGCTGGGCGTCCCATCGGCCGGGTACGTGCATCGCGGGGTGACGGACTATGTCGGGCCGGCAAAGCAGGCACTGGCGGCCCCGGCGGTGGACGACCTGATCGCCCGGGCGCGGGCCGGGTCGCCGGACGATCCGCTCCACGTCATCGCCATCGGGGCGATCAGCAACGTGGCCTCGGCGCTGCTGCAGGCGCCGGACATCATCGATCGAACCGTGGTGGTGTGGTTGGGCGGTCATGCGCTCGAATGGCCGCACCAGCGTGAGTTCAACCTGAGGCAGGATGTCGGCGGAGTGCAGGTGCTGTTCGATTCAGGAGTGCCGCTGGTGCTGGTGCCGTGCATGGGGGTGGTGTCGCACCTCCACTCGACCGTCCCCGAGATCGAGCGCTATGTCGAGCCGTATGGCGAGATCGGCAAGTTCCTCGCCATGCGGTTCAAGGAATACGAGACCGATCACGCCGGCTGGGCCAAGGAGATCTGGGACATGGCGCCGGTCGGCTGGCTGCTCGATGCGGACTGGGCGCCAAGCGTGCTGGCGCCGACGCCGATGCTGACTTCCGAGGTCACCTACAGCGTCGACCGCTCGCGGCACCTGATGCGCTACGTCACGCAGGTGAAGCGCAACCCGATCATGCGCGACTTTATCGGCAAGCTGAAGGCGCGGGCGGAGGGCTGAGTCTCCGCCCGCAGGTTGGCCTCAGCGCTTGTCGAGGCCCGGGTCGCTGTCGATGCCGGCGGCATCGAGCGCTGCCTGGACGAAGCTGCCATCGGTAATGTCGGTTACCGCCACCTGAGCAAAGTCCTTGAATTCGGGGTTGGCGTAGACGAAGTCGACCGCCTTGCCGAGTTCGGCAGGGTTGAAGCAGCCATTGACGCACCAGCGGCCGGCGATGGTCTTGACGGTGCGTTCGAGGTCTTCCCGCTTCAGGTCGTCACGGGCGGCAGCGACGGCGTCTACCCATTGCTCGGGATGCGCGTCGAAGGTGCGCGAGATGTCGATCAGCGCGGCGACGAAGCGCTTCAGCGCCTCGGGCTTTTCGACGACGGTGGTGTCGAGCGCAGCGACGAATTTGGAGAGACCCGGGGCCGTCTCGGCGAAGTCGGTGGCGCTCATCAGCACGCCGATGCCGGGCTGGTCGGCGATCGACAGGTAGGTGCCGTAGGAAACGGTGGTGGCATCGATCTGGCCGGCCGCGAGGGCCTGGACGCGCGCGGCGGGCGCGCCGATGGCGACGAAGTTCGGTGCATCTTCGGCGATGCCCGAACCGCGGAGCACTGCAAGCGTCAGGTTATGGTCGAGGCTGCCATTATCGGCGATGGCGTAGGAGCGCCCAGCGAGATCGGCGAGGGTCTTGATGTCGGACTTGGCGGCGATCATGAAGGCCGCGCCGAAACCGCCCGAGGTGAGGCCCTTGAGCTTGATGCCGTTATCGACGCTGAGCCGGATGGCGGCGTCGATGCCGATATCGGCGATGTCGACGGCGCCGGAGGTCAGCGCGGCGACCGATTGGGGCGTGCCGTCGAGCTCGACGATGGTGACCTTGACGCCGTGCTTTTCGTAGAAGCCGAGCCGGTCGGCGAGCTTCAGGATGGAGTTGGCGGTCGGGTTGATGTCGACCTCGCCGGTGGCGAGCTTCAGCTCCAGCATATCCTGGGCATGGCTGCCCGAGGTCATCGCGAGAAGTGCAAGGCCGGCAAGTGCCGGCAGGATCGATTTGAACATAGTCCCCCCTTGGGTTGTTGTCGTCAGTTGGTGCGTGAGAAAAGCGGGATCGGGCTGAACTCGTCCCGCAGGATCGCCGAGGCCTGGTCGTGCTGCATCCAGCCGTTGATCAGGGTCGAGTAGATGCGGCGGTAGTCGGTGGTGAACTTGAGGTTGCCGTCGTCGAGATCGGTGAGGCTGGGCATCCGGCCGTACTGCCCGCCGGTCACCGGCTTGCCGATGACGAAGGCTGGACCGGCGGTGCCGTGATCGGTGCCGAGGCTGGTGTTTTCGGCGACGCGGCGGCCAAACTCCGAGAACACCATCACGACGACGTCGTCGCCGCGGCCGAGCCGCTCCATGTCGCGCACGAAGGCGGCGATGTGGTCCGACGTGTAGCTCCAGAGCCGGGCGTGCAGGTCGCCCTGGTAGACGTGGGTGTCGAAGGCGTTGTTGCGGTAGGGGACGTAGTAGACCTTGGTGGGAAAATCCGCCGCGATCAGCGCCGCGACCTTTTCCAGCCCCCAGGGCACGAGGCCGTAATCGACCGGCGACTCGTAGGCGCTCCAGGCGTCGCGGACGAGCTGTTCGGAATTGTTGGCGCTCCGGGCGATGTCGAAGAGGAAATCCTCGGTCGGGTTGGCGCTGCCATTGCCGCGCGCATCGATGGCGGCGAGCGCCTGCTTCTCCTCGAAGAACATGCGCCGGGTGAAGTTGTCGGGGTCGTTAAACACCAGCGGCACGTGGTTCATCGAGCGCACCGCCAGCGACTGGCTGTCATCGATGTTGACGAGGAAGTTGCGCGTGTGCCCGAGCGGATCGATGGCATCGGCCATCCGGCCGAGCCAGCCATACTGCTCGCCCGAATTGGGCGCTCCGGTCTGCCAGAAGGCCATCGACGAGAAATGCGAGAAGCTCGGCTGGTCGTAGCCGACGCCGTGGACGATGCCCATCAGCCCGTCCTTGTAGAGCCGCTCGAAGCCGGTCATCGTCCGCTGGAAGCCGAAATTATCGTCGAGTTTCAGCAGCTTGTCCTTGCGGATGCCGAGCTGCGGGCGGGCGCTGTAGTAGGCGTCGTCGCCATAGGGGATGACGGTGTTCAGCCCGTCATTGCCGCCCGACAGCTCGATGATGACGAGGATGCGGTCATGCGCCGCGGCCTGCTCGGCGGCGACCTTGGACCAGACCGGCGAGGCGCTGATGCCGCCCGCGTCGCCCAGCACCATCGACGAGAAGCCGGACTGGACGAGGCCCGCCCTGTCAGCGCCCGAGAGTTTCGATGTCTTGCGCATAGGGTCTCCCTGCTCAGGCGAGCTGGTACTGCGGTGAACTCATGATCAGGTGCGCGACGACGCGGAGCCCGTGCTCCAGGTAGCTGTCGGCTTCGGCGAGGTCGGTGGTGCCGAGTTCGTCGCTGAGCGTGCCGATCAGCGCCTCGCGGGCCTGGGCCGACAGCGCCACCCGGAGCAACTGGTTGATGAGCAGGTCGACGGCCTCGCCGGTGGTCTTGGCGCCGGCCTCCAACACACTGTGGCTGAGGCTGAACTGGGCGGCAGCGCGCGGGATCGGCTTCAGCTTCCGCACTGCTTCTGCATAGCCGATGAGGCTGGCATAGCGGGTGTTGAAGGTCTCCTGGATGCCGGCGGTCGCCGAAGGGGCAGCACCATCCTCGAGGGTGGCGGCGGTGATCTCGAGGCCGTTGACGATGTTGCGGTTGACCCGGCGGATCTCCTCGCCCGGGTTGTGCAGCGGGTCGGAGAACTCGATGATGTTGGGGAACATCACCTCGCGGGCGAAGTTGGCGCGCTCGAACAGCAGGCCCGGGGTGATCCACGAGCGCCCCTGGCTCCAGCCGGCGACGGTGGGCGGGTAGAGCAGGATCTGCCCCAGCGTCTTGCTCGCGGTGTAGGGGTCCGGGATGCCGGGGAGTTCACCCAGCCCGAGCTTGCGGTAGGTGGAGACGATCAGTTCGGTGGGTGACTTGATGTGCGTCGCGACCGAGGGCTCGGCGTAGAAATCCTCGGAGAGGAAGATGGTGCGGAGGAACGGCGCGATCTCGTAGTTGGCGTCGCGCAGCAGGGTGCCGAGGGTTTCGGCGAAGGCGGGGGATATCTCCTCGCGGACGAAGAAGCGGTAGAGCTTCGATGCAATGTAGATCGCCGTCTGTTTCTGCTCGAGAATGATCCGGAGGATGTCCTCGCCGGTGAAGTTGCCCTCACGGCCAAGGAAGCGCTTGGGGCCCGCATCGTGCTTGTCGGGGTCGACAACGAAGCTGAGGTCGTCATTGCCCCAGCCGGTGAAGGCGCGAGCGGCTTCGCGGATATCGTCCTCGGTGTAGTTACCCACGCCCATGGTGAACAGTTCCATGACCTCGCGGCCGAAATTCTCGTTGGGCGCACCCTTCACATTCTGCGCCGCATCAAGGAAAACCAGCATGGCCGGGTCCCTGGCGATGGCGACGAGCAGGTCACCGAAGTTGCCGGTGGCATGCGTGCGCAGGGTTTCGATCTGCAGCGCGATCTTGCGGTAGTCGCGCAGCTTCTCCTCGGACGTGGCGAAGTGGCCGTGCCAGAACAGCGTCAGCTTTTCTTCGAGCGGGCGCGGCGTGCGGACCATGCGGTCGAGCCACCAGTGGTTGAGACGGCGGGTTTCGAGCGTCGTGGCGCGGAGCCAGTAGAAGAAGCGGTTGGTGACCGGCTGCAGTGGCCGGCTGCCGCCGGGCTTCACCCTGACGCCCATCGCTTCGCCGCTGCGCTCGGCCAGTTCGGTGGCGGCAGGGCGGCTGACGGGGAAGTTCTGGAACGAGGGCTCCCAGAAGCCGGACTCCTCGAACTCAGGCAGCCGGGACACATCGATCGACCGGTAGTCGACCAGCGTCTCGACGGCGGCTTCGGGCGTCATTATAGCGAGCCAGTCGATCTCGCCGGGCGTGCCGCCAAAGCCCGCGCGCTCAAGCAGATGGGCGGCGCGCGCATAGTTCCAGTCGGCGTCGGTAATCGGCGACAAGCTCTCTGCGCGGGGAGCGCTCATTGCGACAGTGACCTGAAAATCTACCATAGTGGGAGCTTCAGGCTACTTCGCCGCGATGCGAACGCGCGATCTATCGATGCGATAGGTTTCGTCTATCGCTTTGGTTTTTCAATAACTTCCATTGGGAAAGCTGCAGCCAGTTCCTCCAGTGCCTCGCCGTCGCGGGCCATGGCGTGGATGCGGTCCCACAGGTGGTTGCGGAGGCCGGCGAAGGCCGGAGTGGCGCGCGGATCGTTCTCCCAGCGCGGCTCCGGCAGGTCGACATCGACCACTTCGTCGATGCGGCCGGGGCGGGGGCGGAGCAGCACGATGCGCTGGCTCAGGTATACCGCCTCGTCGATGTCGTGGGTGACGAAGACGATGGCCATGCGGCGGCGCGCCCACATCTGCAGCAGCTCGCGGCGCAGCACCTCGCGCGTCATGGCGTCGAGGGCCGCGAAAGGCTCGTCCATCAGCAGCACCTTCGGCTCGACGGCCAGCGCCCGGGCGAGGCCGACGCGCTGCTGCATGCCGCCCGACAGCTGGTGCGGGAAGGCATCGGCGAAATCGCGGAGGCCGACGGCGCCGAGCAGGGCCAGCGCCCGCTGGCGTCGTTCGGCCTTGTCGTGACCGCGCAGCGCCAGCGCGAACTGGATATTCCCCGAGACGGTGCGCCAGGGCAGGAGGCGGGCCGACTGGAACACCATGGCGAGGTCGGGGCCAGGCTCGGGCTTCCGGCCCATGACGGTGACGCTGCCCTCTTCGGGCGTGATCAGGCCGTTGATGATGCGGAGCAAAGTGGTCTTGCCGCAGCCGGACGGGCCGACCAGCGACAGGAACTCGCCGGGGCGAAGCTCGAACGACACGTCCTGCAGCGCGCGGACCTGGCCGTCGCCGAACAGCTTGCCGACGTGGCTGAGGGAGATCAGCGGCTCGGTCATGTCGTTGCCCGCCAGCGGCCGATGCGGCGCTCGGCATAACGCAGCGTCGCGGTAATGGCTGTGCCGAGGATCATCAGCACGATCACCACGGCGAAATACTTGTCCATCTGGAAGCGGTTGCCGGCCTGGGCGAGGAGGCCGCCGAGGCCGGACTGCGCCATGGTCAGCTCGGCGATCACCGTGCCCACCGTGGCGATGGCGGCGCCGATGCGGAGGCCGGACAGGATCGAGGGCAGGGCATCGGGCAGCATGATATCGCGGAACAGCACGCGCCGGTTGGCACCGAAGGCGCGGCCCATCTCGACCAGTTCGCGATTGGCGTTGGCAATGCCGGCGGCGGTGTTGATGAGGATGGGGAAGAATGCCGCGTTCCACACCAGCACCACCTTGGCCTCAGTGTAGAGGCCGAACCAGACGACGATCAGCGGGATGAAGGCGGCGCCGGGGGTGGAGTTGAGGGCGTTGACGAACGGGTCGAACACCCGGCCGGCAAAACGGAAGCCGCCGAGGAAGATGCCGAGCCCGATGCCCGTCACGGCCGAGATGATGTAACCCAGCACCAGCACCGTCAGCGACTCGCCGAGCGCCTTCAGCATGGTGCCGTCCGACCAGAGCTTGATCGACTGCGCCAGCACGTCGTCGGGGCGCGGCATGAACAGCTTCCCCGCGGTGGCGTTGAGCAGGTACATGCCAGACAGCAGCATGAGGCCAATCAGGATCTGCGCGCCGAGCACCAGGGTCGTCTCGCGCTGCCGGCGTTTGTGCCCGCGCGCTTCGAGTTGCGCCGCCGAGACCGTGCCCGGTGCGGGTCTGACCGTTTCCTCGCTCATGCAGTATCCCCATTTCCGTCACGGTAGCTGGCTGCAGCCGAGCCAGCAACGCGACGTGAGGGGTTGTGTAGGCGCGGAACGGGCCGATCGCAAAGCCCGACAAACGCAATGTCCGCAATAGCCGGAAGCCGGGGTGGCCGCTACCGACGCGGCGCAAGCAGCAAGTTCCTACAGCCACTGCTCTTTGCGGCCGCGCAAGGACGGTGGACGCGATCGGCCCTAGGCCTTGAGAATGGAGGAGGCAACCTGATGCAGACGCCTGAAATCGCCACGATGAGTCTCGCCGAGATCATGTCGCGCCGGCCGCCGACCATCCGGGTGTTCCTCGACCGGCGCATGCACTGCGTCGGCTGCCCGATCGCGCCGTTTCACCTGGTCGCCGATGCGGCCGACGAGCATGGACTGTCGTATGCTGTCCTGCTGGCGGAACTGGAGGCTAGAGCAGGCCTGGACGCAGGCCGTCTGCCACCATGACGAGCCCGTGCGGATCGCGCACCAGCAGTTTCTGGCGGCCGCCTTCGACGAGGCCTGCGGCTTCCCAGGCGGTGAGGATGCGCGACACGGTGTGCAGCGTCGTGCCGGTCATTTCGGCGATGTCCTGCTTGGAGATCGGGAAATCGATGCGGACGCCACCTGGTTCCTTGCGACCGGATTGGTTGGCGAGGCGCAGGACCGCGTGGGCAACACGTCGTTCCACCTCCTCGGTGGAGAGTTCGCGCACCCGCAACTGCGCCTCGAGCAGGCGGCTGCCCATGGTCTGCATGGCCTGCATGGCGAGGCTGGGATAGCGCTCGAGCAGGCTGGTCCACATCCGCATCGGCCAGCAGAGCGCGCAGCTTTCGCTGACGGCAGTGGCGGTGCCCGGATAGTCGAGCCGCGCCAAAGCCTTGGCGATGCCGAACAGGTCGCCCGGGTTGACCATCCGAATGACCACCTGCTGGCCCTCGCTGGTCACCTGCGTGACCCGCAGGCGGCCGCGGACGAGGACAAAGAAGTGGGTAGCCTGCTCGCCCTGCTCGAAGACCGTGTCGCCCGGGTGATAGCGGCGACCGGTGGCGACGCCGACGATCTCGTCGAGCTCTGTGCCGTCCAGCGAGGTGAAGAGCTGCAGGTGCTCCACTTCTGCCCGCTCGATCTGGATGTGCATGCACCGCCCCCTGCGCACAACCTGTCTCGCGCATCGTTCACTCGCATTGCGGCGAGGCCGGTGCCTTGACGAAGGTCAAGCGGCAGGGGCTGGCGTGCAGGGCCTACGGGAGCTGCGCCACAATGGCTTCCATGCGCTCGCGCGGCTTCTTGGGCAGCTTGACGCCGAGGATCGCGGCCTTGTCGACCGGCGCGTCGCCGACGACCACCAGACCGATCATGCCCATGCCAAAGTGGGGCGCGCACTTGATGCCATAGGCGCCAGGGACGGTGAAGGTCACGACGATCTCCTCGCTCAACTTGCCCTTGAAGGCCTCGGCGCCGGCGGGAAGGATGTCCGGGATGGTCTCGGCATTGTGCCCTTTGTCGATGGAAAGGAACGTGACCGTGTCGCCGACCGCCACGTTGACCAGCGCCGGCTCGAACACCATGGCGCCATCGGCGCCCTTGTTGAGCATCTGGACGTCGAAGTTGGCGGCAAAGGCCGGAGCAACGGCGAGGGTAAACACGGCGGCGGCCGCAAGTTGCAGGATACGCATCTTCATCTCCATGGCCGGACACTCTCTGGTGTCCGCATGCGTCCTGTCGCCTGCCCCGCAGCTCTTCACTTTGATGCTGCGCAAACAGCCCTGTTCCGGGGGCGGAACAAAAGGTCGCAGCGCTCCTTGCGCCCGCACAAAGTGACGGCGGGCCCACCGCCATACTCCACTGGCGGAACGGGCGCCTCCCTGCCTGTCGAACCCTGGAGATCGGTGAAATGGACCATGAACCTCTCGAACTTTCGCGCCGGACGCTGCTTGGCGCAGCCGCCTTCGCCGGGGTGCTCGGCACGCTGATGGCGACTGTACCTGCCGCTGCCGAGGATGCCGGAGTGACCACCGGGCCGGTCCCTGATCTCGCTGACCTGCCCCGCGTGCGGGTGGAACTGGTGAGGCCGCCCTTCGTGCATGCGCATGAGCAGGTGGCGACCGGCGGTCCTAAGGTGGTGCAGTTCACCATGACCATCGAGGAGAAGCTGCTGGTCATCGACGACTACGGCACCACCGTTCCGGCAATGACCTTCAACGGCTCGGTGCCCGGCCCCCTGATGGTCGTGCACCAGAACGACTATGTCGAGCTGACGCTGATCAACCCCGACACCAATGAGTTGCAGCACAACATCGACTTCCACGCCGCGACCGGCGCGCTGGGCGGTGGCGGGCTGACGCTGATCAACCCAGGCGAGCAGGTGAAGCTGCGCTTCAAGGCGACGCGGACCGGCGTCTTCGTCTACCACTGCGCGCCGGGCGGCCCGATGATCCCGTGGCATGTCGTGTCGGGCATGAACGGTGCCATCATGGTGCTGCCGCGCGATGGCCTGAAGGACGGGGCCGGCAAGCCGCTGGCCTACGACCGGGTCTACTATGTCGGCGAGCAGGACTTCTACATCCCGAAGGACGCCGACGGCAACTACAAGGCCTACGAGTCGGCCGGCGAAGGCTATGATGACATGCTGCAGGTGATGCGGACGCTGACCCCCACGCACGAGGTGTTCAACGGCGCGGTGGGAGCGCTGACCGGCGAGAACGCCATGCAGGCCAATGTCGGCGAGACGGTGCTGATCGTCCACTCGCAGGCCAACCGGGACACGCGTCCGCACCTGATCGGCGGCCACGGCGACTTTGTCTGGGCCACCGGCAAGTTCGCCAATGCCCCGCAGGTCGACCTCGAGACCTGGCATATCCCGGGCGGCTGTGCGGGCGCCGCGATCTACACGTTCCTGCAGCCGGGCATCTACGCCTACGTCAACCACAACCTGATCGAGGCGGTCGAACTCGGTGCCACTGCCCACTTTACGGTGGGCGGCGAGTGGAACGACGACCTGATGACCCAGGTGCTGCCACCGACGCCGATCGACGCCTGAGGCAGGCAAACCCTGCGGCGGTCCGGAATCGGGCCGCCGCCCAACATCAAGGCTTCGAGATGGCTACCGCCCTTGCTCCTGATGGCCGCGCCGCCCTGGCGCTGCCCGGCCTGCTGCTGGCCGCGCTCCTCGTCACGATCGGCCTGCAGAGCGGGGCCGTGCGGTTCTGGCCGGCAGCGGAAGCCGGCCTCGCTCCCGAGACGATCATCGTGGCGCCCCGCGCCTACGCCTATCGTGCGCCGGGAGATTTTCTGCGCGACGGCAGGGTGGTGGACGGGCCGCTCGTCGCGGTTGCCGCTCCCGTGCCGCTCGAGATCATGACCTACCAGGTCAGTGCCGCCGAGTATGCGCGCTGCGTCGCCGAGGCGGCGTGCAAGAAGGCCGAGCCACGCCGTCGCGGCTCCGGCGACGTGCCGGCGACCGGCGTCAGCTACGACGACGCCATCGACTATGCCCGCTGGCTGTCGGACAGGACCGGGGAGACGTGGCGGCTGCCCACGGTGGCCGAGTGGGTATTTGCCGCCGGCAGCCGCGCGGTCGACCCCGCCCTGGCGCTCGAGGGCTCGGACAATCCAGCGGAGCGTTGGTTGGCGGCCTATGCGCGCGAAAGCGCGCTGGGCGGGGCTGCGGCCGCGCCCGTTGCGCGCGGCACCTTCGGCATGAACGAATTCGGCGTCGCCGACCTCGCCGGTTCGGTGTGGGAATGGACCTCGACCTGCAGCAGCCGGACGACTCTCGGGCCCGACGCAGAGACAGTCAGCCGTGTCGAGGCGTGCGGCGTGAAAGAACTGGAGGGCCGGCACCGCACGCTGATGAGCGATTTCGTGCGTGATGCACAGTCCGGAGGTTGCAGCACCGGCACGCCGCCCGACAACCTGGGCTTCCGGCTGGTGCGCGTTCCGAGCCCCCTCGAAGCGATGCTGCGCTGGCTCGGACTGCGCTGACGGCTACGGGCCGGGGCGATAGGCCAGCGCCGGATCACGGGTCTCGATGCGGCCAGCGCCGATCAAATCGAGACAGTAGGGGATGGCCGGGAACACCGCGTTGAGGCAGACCTCGATCGAGCGGGGCTTGCCCGGCAGGTTGACGATCAGCGTGCGCCCGCGGATGCCGGCGGTCTGTCGTGACAAAATCGCCGTCGGGACCGTCTCGAGGCTGATGCGGCGCATCAGTTCGCCGAAGCCGGGCAGTTCCTTTTCCAGCACCTGCTGCATCGCCTCGGGGGTAAGATCACGTGGTGATGGCCCGGTGCCGCCGGTGGTGAAGACGAGATCGGCGTGCCTTGTGTCACAGAGGTCGCGCAGCGCCCCGGCCACCGGCTCGACCCCGTCGGGGACGATCGTGCGGCTGGCCTCGAACGGGCTGCTGATCGCCGTGCGCAGCCAGGCCTCGATCGCCGGCCCGCTCTTGTCCTCGTACTGGCCCAGGCTGGCGCGGTCCGAGACCGTAAGGATACCGATAGTGACCAACTGCAGCCTCCGGGCGCGGACATGAGGCCAGGGGGGGCCATCGTCAACGGCGCGGACGCTATGCCGCTCAGGTTTGCGCCGCAAGGCATCGCAGCCCTTAGTGTTTGGCCAGTCCCTCGAGCAGGTTGCGCTGCGGCAGTGCGGGTCTGGCGGTCCGGGTCGTATCCTGCAGCGGGTTGGCAGTATGGACTTCGGGCAAGCCAGGTTCGTCGCGGACATGGGCACCCAGCGCGTCTTTCTCGGTCATCTCCCTGGCAACCAGCGCTGCAGTTGCCGGCGATAGTCCGCGCGCCAGGCGCCGAAAAAGCAAAAACGAAAAAGCTGCTGTTGGTTGCACCAAAAGCGTTTCCCCTCTCGTTACTGCTGAGCACGACAGCTTGGGGGGCGCATTGGAAAGCAGTGATTTTGCGAGCGGAAGCAGCAAGAAGCGACCGCAGTGGATAACTCGCGCCCTAAGGTTCGTCGGCCGCATTTTGCGGGAAGTCATATGGATCGTCATTGCCGTCGCTTTGGTCTACGGGGGCTTTCAAGGCTTTCGATTCCTTGGGGATAGTCGGCCCGTTATCGAGGTCGCACCGGTAGAAAGGCCCATAACTCTCGTCGAGACAGCTGAACTTGCGCCGATCACAGGGCCACTGCCTGTCCGGGGGCAGGGTTTCGTCGTCCCCTACCGCCGAGTGGCACTCTCAGCCCTTAGTGGAGGCCGGATCGTTGAGCTTCATCCGGCACTTGTCGATCGTCGGGGACAGTTCTCTGAAGGCGACGTGTTGGTCAGGCTCGATGGCAGCGCAGAGAGAGCCAGCCTCGAGCAGATTGCCTCCAGTATCAAGGCGACCGAGGCACGGCTCGACCTGAACCGGACCCAACTGGGCCGGATCCAAGCCCTGCGCGACAGTGGCTCAGCGAGCCAGGGGACGCTGGACGAACTGACAGCTCAGAATGCTGAACTGGCAGCCAATCTGGAGGGCTTTCGGGCAGCGTTAGTATTGGGCCAGATTGCTCTCGAGAATCGAAGCGTCGTTGCTCCTTTTGACGGGGCCGTGCTCACGAAGTCCGCCGAAGTCGGCAGTGTGGTTGGAGCAGGGCAGTCGATCGCCGAGATCTATACCAGTGGTCAGCTCGATGTTGATATCGCGATCCGGGAAGCCGATGCGTCCCTCATTCCAGGGCTGTTTGATGGGGCGAAAGTGCCCGCCAGCGTCTCGATAGTCTTTGCCGGGCGCGAGATCAACTGGCATGCCGACATCACAAGGGTTGCCCCGGATCTTGATCCGCAAACCCGCACTCTGACCGTCACTGTTGAGATTAGCGACGTTGCCGGCGGGCGCACGGATGACGAAAACCAGCTCATATCAGGCGCGCCCCCGGCGCTGATAAACGCGTTCGCTCGTGTTGTGATCAGCGGAGATCAACCGGCCGCAACCTATCCTGTACCTTCCACCGCGCTGCGCAACGGCCAATCGGTATGGGTAACTCAAGGGGGTGTTCTTCGGATCTTACCGGCGCGCCTCGTACATGTAGACGGCGAGACGTCGTATGTGACCATCGACGAATTGCCGCAAGGTGCTCGCCTGATCCTCACGGCTCTGGCGAGCCCTGTCGAGGGGATGGAACTGCGCGACCTGACTGGCGCATCGACAGCCGCGATGACGGAGTAACGCAAGTGAACCCTGTAATCAGATGGCTGGCCGAACACCCCTTGGCAGTCAACCTGGCTGCCATCCTGATCGTCGCGCTCGGCACCCTGACGGCGGTGCAACTGCCACAGCAGACATTTCCAGAGTTTTCTCTCGACGTCGTCAGCATTTCGGTCGCTTACCCGGGGGCTTCGGCCGCCGAGATCCAGGACAGCATAGTCCGACCGATTGAGGACCAACTGAGCGGCATCGAAGGCATCGACAGCGTTACAGCGACCATTGCCGAAGGCCGCGGAGGCATTGCGGTTAGCTTTGTTGCTGGTGGGAATCGTCAGGAGAAGCTGGATGAGGTGAAGACCGCAGTCGAACGGATCACCGTGCTGCCCGAGGATGCCAGCGACCCCGTTGTGGTGCTGGCCGACAACTCTTCAAGAGTGATGGAGATCGTCATCCACGGCGATGTCTCCGAACAGGTACTGAAACAAGAGGCAGGGCGGCTCCGAGATGAGCTGCAGCTACTGGACGAGATTTCGTTCGCTGAGGTCAGCAATGTCCGAGACTACGAGATTCGGATCGAGATCAACCGCGACACCCTGCGCGCATTCGGTCTCACCTTAAGCGACGTAGCCCGTGTTGTGAGCGAGAACTCACTTGAGCTGCCGGGCGGGTCGATCGAGACAAATTCGATCTCAATCCCGATCCGAACAGTCGGCCGCAACCTCACGCAGGCCGATTTTGAGAGTATCATCATCAGGGCCGGGGAGAACGGTGCCAAGGTGCTGTTGCGCGATGTCGCGACGGTGGTGGACGGATTTGAAGATGCAGACCTAGCCGCGTCCTTTGGAGGGCAGCCGGCCGCTTCGGTCAATGTCTTCCGGGTAGGGAATGAACAGATCCTGGGGATCGTTGCGGAGGCGAGGGCTTACCTCGACGGCACCTTCCGAGCCAGCCTTCCCAAAGGCATCGAGGTAACGGTCTGGCAGAACGAAGCGGACTCCCTGAGAAGCCGACTGGACCTGTTGCTTGAAAATGCAGTGGTCGGACTTGCTCTCGTGGTGCTCTCACTGGCGCTTTTTCTCGACCTGCGGCTGGCCATCTGGTCAGCCGTTGGTATCGGGATATCTTTCGCCGCGACGTTCATCGTCATGGGGTTACTTGATATCTCCGTGAACCAGATATCACTGTTCGGGTTTATCCTTGCGGTCGGCATAGTGGTAGACAACGCTATTGTCGTAAGTGAACAGGTCTACACTAACGGCCGCAATCGCATGGGCACGCAGGAGGCCGCCATCAGGGGGGCGCAGCGCGTTGCAGTGCCGGTCATATTCTCGACTTTGACGACGATCGTCGCTTTCTGGCCACTACTGCAACTCCCGGGAACGCTTGGAAAGTTCCTGGCCGATATTCCAATCATTCTGATCATTGTTCTGATCATGTCGACCCTTCAGGCGCTGCTGATGCTGCCACGCAACCTGTCGCAGCATGACTTCTCAAACAGTCATAGGCCGAACATTGTTCTGCGGGCGGCCAATCTGGTGCGAGCAGTTGTTGACAGCGGCATGCAGTGGTTCATCCGGGTCCCGCTCGACGCGCTGCTGCGGCTGACCACCTGGGGCTTCGCGATACTGGTTCCGATTGCGGCCGCCATTGGCTTGATCGTGATGTCGGTTGGGGTTCTCGCCTTCGGCTATGTGCGGTTCGAGTTCTTCCCGTCAATCGAATCGGACCGCGTCACGGCGCGGATCGAGATGACGGATGGAACAACTTTCGCATTGACTGAGGCCGTCGCTGAGACCGTTCGGCGCGCTGCGGTCGTCGCTGGAGACAAGCTTCAGTCCAGTTTGCCTGAAGCCACGCCTCCAGTGATTGTCGGTGTGAACGTGGTGGTCGGAAGAGGAACCGGCGGCGGCGGTCCAGAGGGCGGAAGCGCCGAAAGCGGCTCAACTATTGCCAGTGTCGTTGTTCGACTGACGGATCCCGAACAAAGGAGCTGGCCAAGCTCCGATTTCGAGCAGGCCTGGCGTGACGCAATCGGGAACATAGCGGGGGTGAACCAACTCACCGTATCGGCTGAACTGATCGGAGCGGGAGACCCTATTGCGGTGGAACTATCCCTGCCGGAGGGGCAGGATATTGCCGCAGTGGTAGCCGACCTGCGAGAGCGCCTGGGCGCCATCCCCGGTGTCTTTGGTCTGCGTGACGACAATTCGACGGGGCGGCTGGAGTACAAGCTGGCCCTGAAGGACGAAGCCCGGATCTACGGCATCACACTGGAGGATCTGGCCACCCAGACCCGCGCCGGGTTCTTTGGGATCGAGGCGACCACGGTGCAGCGCGGGGCGGACAATGTCGCTGTCGTTGTTGGTTTTCCAAAAAACGAGCGGAATAGTCTGTCGGATCTGCTTGATACGCGAATTGCGAATGCCGCTGGCGACGTTTTCCCGCTTGGCACTGTGGCCCTCATCGAAGAAGCCGTTGCAGCGACCCAGATCCTGCGCCGGGATGGCCGGCAGGTCACAACAGTTGTTGGCGATCTGGACACCGCGGTTGCGACGTCCGGTCGAGTCAACGGCGTGATCGCCGCGCAGATCATTCCTGCGCTCGCCTCGAAGTATCCGGGGCTCATTGTCGAGCTTGGCGGTGAACAGCGTAGTCAGGGCGACGCGCAGGCAGCCCTTGGGACAGCGCTGGCGATCGCTCTTTTCGTGATCTATGCGCTGCTGGCTCTGGTGTTTCGTTCCTACGTCCAGCCAATCGTTGTGATGTTTGCGATCCCGCTTGGCCTTATCGGCGCGGTGGCCGGTCATTACATCGTCGGCATTCCGCTGACGATTCTGTCGGTATTCGGAATCATCGGTCTCGCCGGAGTGGTCATCAACAACAGCCTTGTGATGGTCGACGTGTACAATGAGCACATCAACAATGGGTTGCCCGTCCGCGAGGCGGTGATCCGCGGGACGAAGGAGCGGTTTCGACCGATCTTTCTGACCTCTGTGACGACGTTTCTTGGGGTATACCCCCTGACGACGGAAACCTCTCTGCAAGCGCAGTTCCTCATTCCGCTTGCCGTCTCGATCGGCTACGGCGTTCTTTTCGGCAGTGTCCTGATCATTCTCTGCGTACCCGCGCTCTTCATGCTGCAGAGGTATCTGGCCAGCACTGTGGGAGCGATGGTATCCGTTGTGTCCGGACGCCAGAAACCGGCCGGTTCGCCGCTTCGGCCAGACGCTGGCTGATGGAGTTCCGGCGGAGGGCCTTGCCGCGCGTGCGTGCGCGGTAACTCGAAGTGCAGCCAACGAACTCCGTCGGTACAGGCCATCCACCTGAGATGGCGGAGGCGATCCATCATCGGCATGTCACGGGCCGTCTCATCTTCAGATCGCATGACTCTGCGGCGGGCGTCGAATGTTACTCCAAGGCCCCCGTCAAACGAATGCCACGGGGCTCGACAAGCCCGCTGAGCACGCTCCGGGCTATGGCCTTCAATTTGGAGAACCTGCAGATTTGCTGTCACGTCCTGCAACACGAGGTCTTTCGCGTTCTTGTGCAGCAGTGCAGCGAGCGAGGTAGCTGGCAAGCTCCACCAGACCGAATTCCTCAACGACCTCATTGAGAGAAAGCGCGGGATCGAGCCGTGAAATGCTGAACAAATGCTCCTCTCCGCGCGTTTCAACGATCAGGCGGTCACCATACCGCCGCTGTACGGCCACTAGCTGCTCTGCTTGGCCGTCCGTATGAAACCAGCGCTGGTCGAGGTCCATGTCGGAACTGACCAGCCGGCCCCAGCGACTGGTCGACGTCAGGACCCTACCCGACCGGTCGATAATCTTCCCGACATAGGACTGGACCGCAGAGACCACGACGAAGTCGTGCAGGCAGGCATACGCCTGTAGCGGGAAGCCACCCTCGTAAGCCGATATCCAGGCAACTATGTCTGCCCCCTCGGCCTTCATGCCGGCCCACAACCCGCGCCAGTTGAGATCAAAGCAGATAGCGAGACCGATACGACCTATATCGGTATCGAAGACGCCGATCGAACTCCCCGGAGTCACTCCACCGTCGATCTCCCCTTCGGTTGGGTGGCGCTTGGCGTAAGTGCCGATCAGCTCCCCGTCGCGTCCAAAGAGAACGGACACGTTCTCGATGCGCCCGCCGCGCTTGAGGAAGGCGCCCGCCACCAGGTTTAAGCGATTCGCGCGAGCCCGCTCCGACATGGCCGCAAACGACGGACCGTCTATTGGCTCGGCCACTTCTGCGATGCGTGCGCTGGACAGGCCTGCAGCAGCAAACGTTTCGGGCAGGCAGACAAGGTCCGCCTGCTGGGCGCCGGCCACGTCGATAAGTGCTAGGCCACGGGCTAGTGTCTCCACCGGATCCGGCTCAGACAGGTTGTATGGCGGCGAAAACGGCTCGAGTGTTGCAATTGATGTCGTAGCTATGCGTGCGAGTTTCTTCATCCATTCTTCCTTGAGCCGACGGAGATCCGCTTGTTCCCAACCTTCAACAGGCGGTGGAGGTTGTCGAGGGCATGAGTGGCCCACCGGCACCATGCGACGGTGCCAGCGCGGAACGAGTCCAGATCGGCCCATCTCACAAAGCCGGGGCAGCAATCCCCGCCAGGTAGGCCTCCATCGCCATCAGCCAGCGGTCTCCACAACAATGAGCAGCTAGTTGGAGAAGCTCGAAACGTAGGCCAAGGTCGACGCGATCCTCTGGACCATCCTCCAGCATTGGGCGTGAGGTTGCCCAGCGAGGAGTGCGGTCTGTGGCTGTTCCAGTCCTCCTTCCATACGCTGGCCGTCGACCGCAGCAGCTGGCTAAGCTGCTCATTGTTTAGCCATTTCGCCCAACCGGCGTGTCAATGTGCAGAAACGAATGACACTCCCGTTGACATGAGTAGGCCATGTGTTAGCGTGCAATACATATCGTATACAATCCCAATTCAGGAGACATCATGCGTTCGTTTGCCACGTTCGTTTCTGTTCTCGCCTTGTCTGCAGCGGTGGTGGGACTGCCGGTTGCGGCTCTGGCGCAGCCGGCAGGTACGTTAGTCATCGCCGACAACGAGACACCGGAAAACCTTGATCCGGCCAATGCCACCAACTCCACGGTGAACGAACTGCTCATCGGCGTTTACGACGCCCTGGTGCAGTTCACCGCTGGCGAAACCAGCGTCACGCCCCGCCTCGCGACCGAGTGGTCGGTGGCCGATGACGGCCTGAGCTACACCTTCAAGCTGCGTGAGGACGTCAAATTTCACGACGGTACGCCGATGACCGCCGAAGACGTGAAGTTCACCTTCGATCGCCTGCAGGCGGCGTCGGGCAATGTCCTCAACGATCTTGGCGCCTTCACCGGAGCCGAAGTCATCGATCCCTACACGGTCAAGCTGAACGTCTCGGCGCCGTTCGGGCCGTTCATCTCGGCGCTCTCTCGCGTCTACATCGTCAACAAGGCGCTGGTCGAGCCGCACATGGCCGACGACAACGCGCGCCAGTGGCTGGCAGCCAACGAGGCCGGCTCGGGCCCCTACAGCATCACCTCCTACAACCCCACCGAGGCCGTCTCGCTCAAGGCTTTCGCCGACTACTGGGGCGGCTGGGAAGGCAACCACGTCGACGAAGTGGTTTTCCGCTACATCACCGAACCGTCGACCCAACTGAGCCTGCTGCGTTCGGGTGAAGTGCACATCGCCCCCGACATCACGGTCGAGGACAAGCTGGCGTTGCAGAGCGATCCGAACTTCCGGCTCGATATTGGCGCCGCCGCGACGCCGCTCTACTTCATGATGAATTCCGCCAGCACTGGTCTCACCAGCAATCCCGAATTCCGCAAGATGCTGTCGCTGGCTTTCGACCGCCAGTTGCATCTCGATGCTGTGCTCATGGGCCTCGGGACCCTGCCTGACGGTCCGCTGCCGGTCGGCTGGCTGGGCCATACCACCGGCACCGAAGCCACCTACGATCTCGATGCGGCCAAGGCCCTGGTTGATGCCAATGGCTGGGCCGGGACCAAATTGTTGGTCCGCTATTTGCCCGCGATCATGGAAGAGCAGCGCGCGGTCGAGCAGCTGCAGTCGAACCTTGCTGAAATCGGCATCACGCTAGAGGCCGAAGGCATGACCTGGCCGGCACAGGCCGCTACCACGGCGGCAGTCGAGACGACCTCCGACCTCAACATGCTGTACAGCTTCCCGGCCTTCCCGGATCCGCACGCGGTGCTCAACAGCAGCTTCAACAGTGCGCTGACCGGCGTAAATGGCGGCTATAACTGGTCGCAGTACTCAAATCCCGTTGTGGACGAACTCCTCAACAAGGCCGCGGCATCCGCAGACCAGGACGAACGGGCTGCCCTCTACGGTGAAGTGCAGAAGCTCGTCGGCGCCGACAACGTAGTGATTACCGTGTCGTTGCCCGGCTCGACGGTGGCGCTGGCCGCCAATGTGGAAGGCTACGTCTACAACGCGGCGCACCACAATACCTTCAACTACATGGATATCGGCCTGAAGTGAGTTCAGGCTGTCGTAGACGAAGGGACAGGGTATGACTTATGCCATCCAGCGGATTGCGTTCTCGATCCTGTCCCTTTTCATTCTGCTGCTGACAACTTTCCTGCTCAGCCACGTCATGGCCGGCGATCCCGCCATCGTCGCCGCCGGGCCCAATGCCGGTGCCGCCAAGATAGAGGCTCTGCGCCAGCAGATGGGGCTGAATGACCCCATCTTCATGCAGTTCTTCATCTACTGCGGCAGCATCCTGCGCGGCGACCTTGGCACCTCCTGGTTCACCCAGCAGCCGATTGCCCAGGACCTGTTGCGCGAGTTGCCGCCCTCACTCGAGCTCGTGCTGCTGGCCATGTTGATCAACCTCGCCGTGTCCATGCCGCTGGGGCTGATCACCGCGCGTTATGCGCATTCGAAGTTCGACGACGCGGTGCGGCTGGTCGTCATGGCTGGCGCCGGACTGCCGGTGTTCTGGATCGCCATCCTCCTGCAACAGATCGTCGCCGGAAACTGGGGATTGCTTCCCATTGCCGGGCGCCTCAGTTTTGCCAATCGCAGCTTTAGCGGGCCGACAGGTTTCTACCTGTTCGACAGCCTGCTGGCGGGCAATGTTTCGGTGTTCTTCGATGCGCTGGCGCACCTGCTGCTTCCGGCGATCGCGCTCTCCCTGCTCTTCACCGCGGTGGGTGTTCGCATCACCCGCACTTCCATGATCAACGAATTCCGCAAGGATTACGTGACGTTGGCGCGCGCCAAAGGGGCCGGTGAAGCGCGCGTCATGTTCCGCCACGTCTTCCCCAATGGCGCGACTCCCGCGCTCACCGTATTCGGCATGCAGTTCGGCTGGATGCTCGGCGCCACCGTGCTGGTAGAGGAAATCTTCGGCCGCCCCGGCATCGGCCGCTATGCCATCAAGGCCGTGACGCAGTCCGACATTCACGCCGTCGTGGCGGTGGTGCTGATCATCGGCGTGGTGTTTCTCGTCGCCAACCTCCTGGTCGATATCCTCGTTTACGCGCTGAGCCCGCGCAAGCAGAGGGCAGGCTGATGCGCACCCTGTGGACCTATGCCCGCAGCAATATCGAGCGCACCGCGCTGATCGTCGCCGCGCTCGTCATCCTCATGGCACTGTTCGGCGGCTTCCTCGCGCCGTTCGACCCGCTGAAGATCGACTTCCGCTCCAAAATCCTGCCGCCCTCGCCCGAGCACTGGCTAGGCACCGATGGCTCGGGACGCGATGTGCTGAGCCGGCTGCTGGTAGGGGCTCAGATGACCCTCGCTTCCACCGCCGTGGTCCTGGTCGTGGTTGCGACCTTTGGCTGCGCCGTCGGCATCTTCTCGGCCCTCGTCGGTGGCGCCGTCGACAATATGCTGATGCGTCTCGCCGACGTGTGGCTCGGCTTCCCGCCCCTCATTCTGGCGCTGGGCTTTGCGGCGGCCCTTGGCGCCAGCCTCGAGGCGGCGATCTGGGCGCTGATCTTTTCCTGGTGGCCCAACTATGCCCGGCTGACACGCATGGTCACCGTCGACATCCTGTCACGAAAGTTCATCGCAAGCGCCGATGCCCTGGGCGTCGGCACCGGCGCCAAGATTTTTCGCTACATCCTGCCCAATGCCTTCGACGTGCTCATCGTGCAGGTCACGCTCGATATCTCTGCCATCATGCTCGCCATTTCCGGCCTGTCCTTCATCGGTGTTGGCGCGCAGATCCCGCTGCCCGAATGGGGCGCCATGATCGCCGACGGTCGCTCCTATGTCGCCAATGGCTGGTGGATCGTCCTCGCCCCCGGACTGATGATCTTCCTCACCGCGTTCAGCTTCAACATCATCGGCGATATGTTGCGGCGCGAACTCGATCCGACGTCGCGGCGGCGCTGACCATGACCGCGCCCCTCCTCGAACTGCGAGACGTCACCATCGCGCTGCGCGGCAGCAATCGCCGCATGGTCACCGGCGTCGGCCTCTCGGTCAGTGTCGGCGAGGTGTTCGGTGTCGTCGGCGAATCGGGCTCGGGCAAGACGCTGCTCACCCGCACCGTGTTCGGCCTGCAGGACGACACCTATCTCGCGGGCGGCACGGTCAACTTCGCCGGCCGCACCCTGCCGCTCGACGGCTACATGAAGGCGGCACGGAAACTGCTCGGCGGCGAGGTCGGGTTCGTCCCGCAGGATCCGTATTCCTCGTTGAATCCGACCATGCGGGTCGGTGAGCAGATCACCGAGGCGCTGTATCTTGCCAAACGCATGCCGATGAACGGTACCGCCACCCGGCAGGCGGCGATCGATGTGCTGGGCGAAGTCGGTATTCCCGAGCCCGAGCTGGCTTTCCGGCAGTTCCCGGATCAGTTCTCCGGTGGCATGCGCCAGCGTATCGTCTTCGCAATCGCTCTGGCGCAGGATCCGAAACTGCTCATCGCCGACGAGCCGACCACCGCGCTCGACGCCATCACCCAGCGCCGCGTCATCGAGCTGATGCTCGATCGCTGTCGCACCCGCGGCATGGCAGTGATCCTGATCAGCCACAATCTCGAACTGCTGCGCCAGAGCGTCGATCGCCTTGCCGTGCTTTACGGGGGGCAACTGCACAATATCGCCGAAACCGCCGCCATCGGGCACCACACCATCCACCCTTATACCGAAGCGCTGTTCGACTGCATTCCGAGCAAGGGCAAGACCCTTGAAGACATCCGCGCTATCCGCGGCGAGCCGGCCGGGGCCGGCTTCGGCCTCAAGGGCTGCGCATTCGCCTCTCGTTGCCGTTATGCCGAACCCATCTGCGTCGAAAGCGACCTGCCGCTCAACAGCGCCGCGCAGAATGGCTTCACTGCCTGCCTGCTTGGCCGGGGAGCCCCGCAATGAGTGCTCCCCTCGTCATGCTGCAGGACGTTGCGAAATCGTTCGGCCGGCGCCTGCTGGTGCAGAACCGCAGCTTCACGCTCTCGGGCATCAACATCACCGTCAATCGCGGTGAAGTCGTCGGCATCCTGGGCGAGAGCGGCAGCGGCAAGTCGACCGTCGCCAACATCATCACCCGGCTCACCAGCTATGACGCCGGCAGCTATGTCTATGACGGCCGCGATGTGTCGGGCTACCTGAAGTCCGAGAGCTTCGGCTTCAAGTCGAAGGTGCAGATCGTCTTCCAGGACCCCTATGGCAGCCTGAACCCCCGCGCCACCGTGGCCGACAGCATCGGCGAAGGCATCAGGCTTCATCAGCCCCAGCTCGGCAAGACCGAGCGCGAGGCGCGCGTCAGGCAATTGCTCGACGAAGTCGGGTTGCCGCCCGATTGCGGGGATCGTTATCCGCATGAGTTTTCCGGCGGCCAGCGCCAGCGCATCGCCATTGCCCGCGCCCTGGCGGTGGAGCCGGAACTTCTCGTCTGCGACGAACCGCTGTCCTCGCTCGACGTGTCGATCCAGGCGCAGGTGCTGGAGCTCTTCGTCAAGCTGATCCGCGAGCGCCACCTGACCATCGTCTTCATCTCGCACGACGTGAACGTCGTGCGGCTGATCTGCGATCGCGTCTACGTCATGCACGAAGGCCGCGTCGTCGAGGAGGGCAGGGCACATGACGTGCTCACCCATCCCCAGAATGAATACACCGAGCGCCTGCTGGCGGCGGTCTACTGAGTTGAGGATTTCATGAGCCGCTACAAGCTCTCCATCGATATTGGCGGTACGTTCATCGACGTCGTCGTCTTCGACGTGCACAGCAAGGAACTGCGCGCTTTCAAGCTGCCCACCACGCCGCACGATCCGGCCCAGGGTGTCATCGCCTCGATCGCTGAACTCGGTGCCCCTGCCGGTGAGGTCTCCGACTTCATCCACGGCACCACTCTGGGGCTCAACGCCATCCTCGAGCGTAAGGGCGCGCAGGTCGGCATCATCACCAATGCCGGTTTCCGCGACATCTTCGAGATCGCCCGCGGCGCCCTCGATTTCGTCCACATGTACAGTTTCGACTACGAGACACCCAAGCCCCTGGTCGAGCGCCGCTTCATCAAGGGTGTCGGCGGCCGCATGAACTTCGAAGGCATCGAGGTCGATCCGCTCGATACCGACGCATTGGTGGCCGCGGCGCGCGATCTGAAGGCCGCTGGCTGCGATGCGGTGGCGGTGAGCTTCCTCCACGCCTACGCCAACACGGCGCATGAACGCGCCGCGGTGGAGCTGATCCGCCAGCATGTCCCCGGGCTCGAAGTCTCCGCCGGCGCGCTGATCGCCAACGAGTATCGCGAGTACGAGCGCACGAGCACCGCCGTGCTCGACGCCTACATCAAGCCGGTCCTCAAGAACTATCTCGGCCGCGTCTCTGCCGGAATGGAGGCGCAGGGCTTTGCCGGGCAGAAATACGTGATGAATTCCTCGGGCGGCGCGCTGACCTTCAGCCTTGCCGAAGCCGAGCCGATTGCCACGGTGCTGTCCGGCCCGGCCGGCGGCGTTGCGGGCGCGCTCTACATTGCGCGGGCCACCGAACGGCGCAACGTGCTCTCGGTCGATGTCGGCGGCACCAGCCTCGATGCGTGCCTCATCGTCGATTCCCAGCCGATGGACGTGTTTGAAGCCAGCATCGAGAACTTCCCGATGCTGCAGCCGATCTTTGACCTCCGCACCCTCGGTGCCGGCGGCGGCTCCACCGCCTGGATCGACAACAAGCTGCTGCGCGTCGGCCCGCAGAGTGCCGGCGCCGTGCCGGGGCCGGCCTGCTACGGTCGCGGCGGCACGCAGGCAACGGTCACCGACGCCGCAGTTGTGCTCGGCTACATAGACACCACCAACTTCATGGGTGGCCAGATGAGCGTCGCCACCGACCTCGCCAGCAAGGCGCTGGAAGACAGCGTCGCCGCCCCGCTCGGCATTTCGGTGGAGGATGCGGCCCGCTCGATCTTTTCCGTGCTGATCTCCCGGACCGCCTCCTCGATCAAGGAAATGATGCTGGAGCGCGGCCTCGACCCCACTGAGTTCTCCATGCTCGGTTTTGGCGGCTGCGGCCCGCTGTTCGGCCCCATGCTACTGAACGAACTCTCGATGGCCGAACTGGTGATCCCGCCGCTGCCCTCGGTGTTCTCGGCCTGGGGCATGATGGCCTCCGACCTCACCTTCACCGACGCCGTCTCGGTGCTCAGCACCATCTCGGATGCAACCATGCCGCTGTTTCGTGAGCGTGCCGACGCGCTCGAAGCCTCGAGCGTGGCGCAGTTGCGCGACAAGGTCGGCCAAGCAGTGCAACCCGAAGTTTCGTTCCTCGCTCGCATCCGCTTTGTCGGACAGGAACACACCCTGTCCGTCCCGTATCTGCGCGATGACAGCGCCAAGAGCTTCTTTGAGCGTTTTTCGAAGAGCCATCTCGAGCGGTTCGGCCACAGCTTCGAAAACGACGCCGAACTCGTGTCGCTGGTGGCGCGGCTGGTGGTCGTCACCGAAAAGCCTGACCTCGCGACGCGCATCAAACTCAACTCCGAGCTGCCGCCGTCGCGCCCGCACCGGATGTTCGATCAGGCCAGCGGCACCATGGTGGATTGCGAAAAGCTCAGCCGCGACTCGCTGGTATCCGGCGCCACCTATGCAGGGCCGCTGCTCGTCGTCGATGAGGGCTCATCACTGGCCATCCATGGCAACCAGGCCCTGGTGGTCGACCAGTACGGCATGATCAGCGTTCGGCGCGTGGAGGCATGAGATGACAATCAGCAAGGCTGCGGAAATCGAGATCGTCTCCGCCCTGTTCCTGTCGGCGGCAGAGCAGATGCGGCGCACGCTGGTGCGCACCGCGTTCAATGCCGTGATCTACGAAGTGCTCGATTTCGGCATTTCGATCGCCGACGCCAAGGGTCGCATGGTGGCCGAGGCCGCCGGCATCACCTCGTTCATCGGCGGCAACGACTTCGCGCTCAAGATGCTGATGGAAAACATCGACATGCAGGCTTTGCGGCCGGGCGATGTGGTGATGCTCAACTATCCCTACTGGAACTCGGCGCATCTCGCCGACGCCCTCTTGATGTCACCCGTGTTCATCGATGGCAGCGACGAGATCGACATGTTCCTCTGCGTGCGCGCGCACTGGCTCGACCTCGGCGCCAAGGACGCCGGCTACGTCATCGATTCGACCGATGTGCACCAGGAAGGCATCATCTTTCCGGGCGTACGGGTGATCAAGGAGGGCAAGCTCGACATGGATCTTTGGCGCATCCTCGAGGTCAACTCGCGGCTGCCCGAAGCCATCCGCGGCGATTTCGGCGCGCAGGTCGCTTGCCTGCGCACCGGGGAAGCCAGCGTGCGGGACATCTACCGCAAGTTCGGCCGCGAGCGCGTGCTGGCCGCCATCGAGGCGTTCTTCGCCCATTCCAACGAGAAGGCACTCGAGGCGCTGTCGAAACTGCCCAAGGGCAGCTGGTCGGCCATCGAGTGGCTGGACGATGACGGCGTCACCGACGACAAGATCAAGATGCAGGTCAACGTCACCATCACCGACGACAAGTTCATCGTCGACTACAACGGCTCGGACCCCATGGTGCGCGGCCCGGTAAACGTGCCCTATGGCGCCACAGTCTCCATGGCCAAGACCTATTTCAAGTTCCTGACCTCGGCCGATACGCCCAGCAACCACGGCAACTACCTGCCGCTGGAAGTTCTCGCCGATCCCGGCAATCTCTTCCACGCCATCTACCCCTCGGCGACCTATATGCCGTGGACGCACATGGTCGCCTTCGAGCTGATCGCCAAGGCGCTGGCACCGGTGATCGACTGGCTGCCGGCAGCCTCAGGTGGCGATGAGCCCGGCTTCATGGCACTTGGCGCCCACCACAAGACCGGCAAGCGCTATGTCGTCTCGAACAACGAGGGCATCGGCTGGGGCGCGACCTACAAGCATGACGGCGCCAACTGCCTGCAGCATCCCTCCACCAGCACGGTGCGCAACACCCCGATCGAAGTGCTCGAGCGCCAGGCCAATCTCTTTCACGAGGCGCTCGAACTGATCCCGGATTCGGGCGGCCGCGGCCGCTATCGCGGCGGGGTTGGCGTGCGCCGGCAGGTGCGTGCCGTGGGTGATATCGAGATCATCTCGATGAAGAAGAAGTCCAAGACCGGCGGTTGGGGGCTGAAGGGCGGCCAGCCGTCTCCGGTTAGCAACCGAATGGTGTTCTGGCCGGGCGAAGACCGCGAAAAGCGCGTCGGCATGTATCGCCAGCACCTCAAGGACGGCGAGCGCTTCGAGAATTTCAGCGCTGGCGGCTCCGGGTGGGGCGATCCGAGCGAGCGCGACCCGGCGGCCACCGAGTATGACCTCCGCAATGGCTACATCACCAAAGCTGAACCAGAAATAGCGGGTAACAAAGAATGACAGAGCAGCAGGACTACGCCCTGACCGGCGGCAAGATTGTCGATGTCGTCGCCGGCAAGATCATTGACGGCAAGGCCATCCTGATCAGCGGCGGCAGGATCAAGAGCATCATCGCCGAGAGCGAGCTTCGGGCCGGCACCAAGACCGTCTCAGTCGGCGGCCGCTACCTTACCCCCGGCCTGATCGATTGCCACTCGCATGTGTTCATCGGCCAGTTCAACGATGACGGGCACGTGCTGGCCTCGGAAATGACAGCGCGCGCCGGCATTCACCTCAAGGGTATTCTCAACCGCGGGTTCACCACGGTGCGCGACGCCGGGGGCGCCGACTACGGGCACAAGGTAGCGCTCGAGAAGGGGCTCTTTGTTGGCCCGCGCATGTTCGTTGCCGGCAAGATCCTGTCGCAGACCGGCGGACATGGCGACCATCGCGGCCGCGCCGATACGTGCTCCTGCGCCCATGCCGGCGGGATCTCGATCATCGCGGATGGCGTCGATCAGGTCCGCTGGGCCGTGCGCGAGAACGTCCGCCAGGGTGCCGACCAGATCAAGATCATGGCCGGCGGTGGCGTCAGCTCGCCCGGCGACAAACTCAAGCACCCGCAATACTCACTTCAGGAGATCAGCACCATCACCGAGGAAGCCGAGCGGGTCGGCAGGTATGTGATGGCGCATGTCTATGCCGATATCGGCATCCGCCGCGCCGTCGAGCATGGCGTGCGGACCATCGAACACGGGAATTTCCTCACCGCCGAGACCGCCCGCGTCATGGTCGAGCGGGATGCCCACCTCGTGCCGACACTGATCACCTACGAAGCGGACGGCAAGTACGGCATGAGCTTCGGCTGGTCGCCGGAGAATGCCGAAAAGAACTCCGAGGTTCTCGCCAGCGGCCTCAAGTCGCTGGAAGTGGCGCTCGAAGCCGGCGTCAATGTCGGCTACGGCACCGACCTCTGCTGGTCGCCCAAGACCTACCAGGGCGATGGCCTGCTGATCCACCAGAAGGTCTGCGGCGCCGTTGAGGCTCTGCGCCATGCCACGGTCAACAATGCCAAGGTCATCCGCATGGAAGGCGAGGTCGGCCAGCTCATTGAAGGCGCCCATGCCGACATCGTGATCGTCGATGCCAACCCCTATGATGGCCTCGAATGCTTCGCGCAGACAGACAACAAGGTCGTCGGCGTCATCCAGTCCGGCCGAGCAGTGCGCGACGACCTCCAGCTTTTCACCGCCTGATATCTCTCCCGCAGGTGGCACTCGGCCCGCTTTCATTGGACGAAGGCGGGCCGTTTTATTCCGTTGGCATATGCGCTTGCGATGTACGCGATATGCATACATAGTTGATCCACACCACGGCGATCAGAATGGAGATCACCCGCATGCAGCAGCCGGTCAAGCGCGCGTGGTATGCCCTGCCCAGCCTCGTCCGGTTCATCATCCGGCGCCTTGCCATCGGCGTCTTGCTGTGCGTTGGGGTGACGCTCGTCTCCTTCACCCTGACACAGGTCGTGCCAGGCGACCCGGTGGCTGCCAGCCTGGGTGATCAGGCATCGTCCGATCCGGAAACTGTCGCTGCCTTCCGCCAGCGTTTCGGTCTCGATAAGCCTCTCCCTGAGCAGTATCTCATCTACGTCACCAACCTCGCGCAGGGCAATTTCGGCGAGTCTCTGCAGACCAGGCGCCCGGTAGCCGACGATCTGGCGAAGTACATGAGTGCCACACTCGAACTGTCGCTGGTCGCCATGACCATCGCCATGCTCGCGGGCGTGGCGCTCGGGATCATAGCTGCAGTCAATCGCGACCGCTGGCCCGACCAGGTCATCAGGGTGATCTCTCTGGCCGGCGTCTCGGTGCCGACGTTCTGGCTGTCGCTGGTCTGTCTGTATGTCTTCTTCTTCCAGCTTGGCTGGTCGCCCGGGGTCGGACGGCTTTCGCCGGGCGCCGCCGCACCTATGAACCTGACCGGACTCTATACGGTCGACGCGCTACTGACCGGCAACTGGAAGACCCTGGGCAGCGCGCTGGCGCACCTGGCGCTGCCGGCGATGGTCCTCGCCATCTACACCATCGGCGCCATCACCCGCTTCACGCGCGCCGCCATGCTCGACGCCTTCCAGCAGGACTTCGTTCGCGCCGCCCGCGCCAAAGGCATGCCGGAACGTACAGTCGTGATGCGACACGTGCTGCGACCGGCGCTCGCCTCGATCATAACCGTCTCCGGGATGGCCTTCGGCCGGATGCTGGGCGGGGCGGTGCTGGTCGAATCCGTGTTCAGTTGGCCCGGCCTTGGCGAGTACGCCTATCGCAGCGCGCTGGCGCTCGACCTGCGGGCAATCATGGGCGTCAGTCTTGTGATCGCTGCGGTCTACATTCTCGTCAACCTGCTTGTCGATATCCTCTACGCGGTCGTCGATCCGCGCATTCGTTTGAGCTAGCCGAAAGGATGCGCCAATGACCAATGCAGCACCCGCGACTGCCAATCTCCACAGCCCCACTGGCAAGCTCCGTTCTGCCTGGTTGCAGCCGCTGGGCCTCGTCGGCGCGACACTCCTTCTGATCATGATCATCGCCGCGCTGCTGGCCCCGTGGATCCTCCCCCACGAACCGAATGCCCAGGCCTTTGGTCGCTTCCTGGCGCCCAACGCCACCAACTGGTTCGGCACCGATCAGTTGGGCCGCGACATCTTCAGTCGGGTCGTCCATGGAGCCCGCGTCTCGATGCCCTATGCCCTGCAACTGGTTGTCATGGCGGCAGTCATCGGCACCATCGCCGGCGCCATTGCCGGGTATTTTGGCGGCTGGATCGATGGTGTCATCATGCGTGCCGCTGACCTCGTGATGGCCTTCCCCGACATCATCCTCGCTATGGCGGTGGTCGCGGCGCTTGGGCCAAACCTCTTCAATGCCGTTCTGGCCGTCGTCGTCGTCAGTTGGCCGATCTATGCCCGCGTCGTCCGTTCGCTGATCCTGACGCTTCGCGACGAGCCCTATGTGCAATCCAGCCGACTTCTCGGAGCGTCCTCGGGGCGCGCGTTGTGGAAGGACATTCGCCCCAATGTCGCAGGCCCGGTGGTGGTGTTGGCCGCGCTTGAATACGGCCACGCGGTCTTGATTCTCTCGGGCCTGTCTTTCCTCGGCCTGGGTGCCCAGCCTCCGACGGCCGAATGGGGCAGCATGGTCTCGGAAGGCGCCAAGTATTTCGACAAGTGGTGGATGAGCGCTTTCCCCGGCCTCGCGATCCTTGTCGTGGTTCTGGCCGCCAACTTCCTCGGTGACACACTGCGTGATGCTTTCGATCCGAAGTCGGCGAAGGCCTTCCGATGAGCGAAGCGCCACTTGTCAGCATCGAAAACCTCACCATCAGCCTGCCCGGCAATGATGGCGGCCGGCTGTTCCCGGTTCGCGATGTAAGCCTGTCCATCGGTGCGGGCGAAATTGTCGGACTTGCCGGGGAAAGCGGTAGCGGCAAGACCATCACCGCCCTCAGCCTGCTCGGGCTGCTGCCGCCAGGCGGCCGCATGAGCGGGCATATCCGCTTTGGCGGGCAGGACCTCCTGACCCTCCGGCCGCGCGAGATGGCTGATGTCCGGGGCCGCGACATCGCGATGGTGTTTCAGGACCCCATGACGGCGCTGCATCCGATGCTATCGATCGAAAAGCAGCTGACCGAGCACCTGCGCCATCATCGCGGCATCGATGCGAGAGCAGCCCGGACCAGGGCCATCGAGTTGCTGGAACTGGTGCGCATCCCCGATGCAGCACGGGCGCTGAAGCGCTACCCGCATCAGTTCTCGGGCGGCATGCGGCAGCGCATTGCGATTGCCATCGCGCTCTGCTGCGAACCGCGGCTGCTGATTGCCGATGAGCCGACAACGGCGCTGGACGTTACCGTACAGGCCGGAATCCTCAGGCTGCTGCAGCAACTACGCGGCGAACTGGGGCTGTCGGTACTGCTGATCACCCACGATATGGGCGTGATGTCCGCGCTTAGCGACCGCGTGGTCATCATGTACGCCGGCCGCGTGGTCGAAACCGGCACGCGCACCGATGTGCTACAACGCCCGCGCCACCCCTATACGCACAGCCTCCTCGGCGCCTTGCCGCACGAGCAGGGTGACGACATGCTGCTGCAGCCGATGCGTGGTACGCCGCCCTCCATCGGCGCGCTCCCCCCGGGGTGTCCGTTCCACCCCCGCTGCGACTGGGCCGAAGGCCGCTGCCGTGACATCGAGCCCGGCCTTCGCGTTGTGGAAGCGGATCGCGGCATCGCCTGCGTCGTCGATCCGCTGGTGGGGGTGCCCGCATGAGCCTGCTCGAAATCCGCGGCCTCGAAGTCTCCTACGCTGGTCACGCAGGCACCCGCGTGCGCGCCGTGGCGCATGCCGATCTGGATGTGGAGGCCGGGCAGATCGTGGCGCTGGTTGGTGAGTCCGGATGCGGCAAGTCCTCGCTGGGCAAGGCCGCCGTTGGGCTCATCGCGCCTTCCGCGGGCAGCATTCGGTTCGGTGGCGAACCACTCGATCCGCTGAAGCGCGGCGGGCGACCAAAAGCCCAGCGCAAGCTGCAGATGGTGTTTCAGGATCCGTTCTCCTCGCTCAACCCCCGCCGTCGCATCGGCGACCTGATCGCCGAAGGCGGGCGCGTCGCCAGCGAAGCAGGTGAAACGCCGATGAGCGTCGGCGAGTGCCTTGAGCGCGTCGGGCTTTCCGCTGCTTTTGGTGATCGCTTTCCGCACCAGTTCTCAGGCGGGCAGCGCCAGCGCATCGCCATTGCCCGGGCACTGGCCGCGCGACCACGCTGCATCGTTGCCGACGAGCCGATCTCCGCCCTCGATGCCTCCGCACAGGCGGCGGTGGCCAATCTGCTGGTCAGCATCGTGCGCGACCTGGACATGGGATTGCTGTTCATCTCCCACGACCTCGCCATCGTCCGCAGCATCGCGGACGTGACATCGGTCATGTACCTCGGCAAGATCGTCGAAAGCGGACCGAGCGCAGCGGTGTGGCGAGACCCGCTTCACCCCTATACGCGAAGCCTCATCGCGGCGATTCCCCGGCCGGACGGCAAAGGCACCCTGCCGCGCGATCTCCCAGGCGACGTACCGGATCCGGCGCATCCGCCTGCCGGGTGCCGCTTTCATCCGCGTTGTCCAAGCGTCCTGGCAGTTTGCCGGGAACGTGAACCGCAGCGGGAGGCCCTGCAGCCTCGGCGCACTGCCGCGTGCTTTGTGGCCTCGACCGCCAATCCCGCTCACGATCGTCCGGTCGCCACAAACTTCGTTGCATAGCACATGCATGTATGGTGTACTTATTTTGTATGCAATTCCGATGCATGTCTAGGTTTTGGGCATTTCGGGCACACCAATCATCACCTGCAAGGGAGTTCGTTATGAAGAAGATACTCGGGGCGCTCATGGTCGCTGCCCTTGGCAGCGTTTCCGCAGCCACCCTCGTACAGGCTCAGGAGACCCTGATCGTCGACACGGTCTTCCAGCTCAAGACCGCTGATCCGGCGCGGTCCTTCGAGCCGACAGCCAGCCTGTGGCTGCACGCGGTGTACGAGAACCTGCTGACCTTTGCCGATGGTGACACCACGCAGGTCAAGCCCGGTCTCGCTGAACTGCCGGTCATCTCGGAAGACGCCAAGACTTTCACCTTCACGCTGCGCGAAGGCGCAACGTTCAGCGACGGCTCGCCCGTCACCGTCGACGACGTGCTGTTCTCGCTGAACCGCGCCATGAACGTGAAGGGAAACGCCGCCTATATCCTGGCCGGCCTGACCTTCGCGGCTGGTTCGGAGCCCAACACGGTCGTGGTAACCACCACCAATCCTGACCCGGCACTGCCGGCCCGCCTGACCTATCCCTCCTTTGCGATCGTCAATGCCGATGTCGCGAAGGAAAACGGCGGGTCCGACACCGCCGAGGCCGCGCAGACTGATACCGCGGACGCCTTCATGGCAACCACTTCCCTCGGCTCGGGCCCCTATATCCTCAGCAAGTTCGACATGGCCTCCGAAGTCGTGCTGACCAAGAACGAGAACTACTGGGGCGACGAACCCGCATTCGACCAGATCGTCCTGCGCAACACCGCTAACGCCGCGCAGCAGATGAACATCATGCGCAATGTCAGCCAGATCGCCATCGATCTGCGCCCCGACCAAGTCGGCGCGCTGGGCGACAGCGCCAATGTCATCTCGCAGCCGGGCTCCGATATGGGCTGGCTGTTCCTCAACGCCAATCCGGAAATCTCGGAAGTCTCCTCCAATCCCAAGATCATCGAGGCCGTCCGCTACGGCGTCGACTTCGAGGGCATCCGCGCCATCGCCGGTGAAAGTGCCGGCCGTCCAGGCGGCATTATTCCCTCGATCATTCTCGGCACGTTGCCGAGCGAGGAAGCTCCAGTCCGCGACATCGAGCGGGCCAAGGCGGCCGTCGCAGCCAGCGGCATCGAGAACCCGACGCTCGATATGTCCTATGCTTCCGACATCGCCAAGCATGGCATTTCGTTCGGCGATATCGGCGCCAAGGTTCAGGCAGACCTCGCCGAGGTGGGCATCACCGTCAACCTGATCCCACAGCCCGTGGCGACCAATCTCGACGCCTATCGCGGTGGCAAGCTGGAGTTCAGCGTGCAGTGGTGGGGCGCAGCCTTCCCCGATCCGGTCGGCTACATCCCGTTCACGCCCGGCCTGCTCGTCGGCACCCGTGTCGGCTGGCCGGCGGGCTCGGATGCAAAGATCGAGGAGATCTCGTCTCGAGCGGCGGTCATCACCGATCCGGCCGAGCGCGAGGCAGTGTATCAGGAGTTCCAGCGGGCGCTCAACGAATCGAGCCCTTTCATCCCGCTGTTCCAGCCGCCGACCACGCTCGTCAGTTCGAAAAACGTCGCCAACGTAACCTATAATCCGACGTGGACCGTCGACCTCACCGAGGTCACGCCTGCCGCCGAGTGATCGCACCCGGGGCAGGGCTTCGGCTCTGCCCCACTTCACACGGATTGCCGTGAGCCACTTTGCACTGATCATGGCTAACGGCACCGTGGCCACTGCCGACTGGGTGCGGCGCAATGGGATCGCCATAACTCACGGCCGATTTGCCGCAATCGTCATCGCTCGCGGTAGGGCAGAGCGTACCATCGATGCAACCGACCAAACCTCGTACTGCACCGCGGCGCCGACCACACGCCCTGGGAAGGGTTGTGGAGCAAGGGCTGACCGGTCGACGTGATCCTGCGCGCCGAGGTTGCGAGTCAGGCGGCAAGCCACCAAGGTCGCGCCGTCCGCACGACACCTGCGCGCGCCCACTCGGACCTCGTGCGGCCGGCCAAAGCGCGCGCCTGTTGACAGCGCGCCCGGCTGGACAGCCCTAGATGGCCTCGAAGCGGATGTCCTGCGCACCTTCCCAAAGCACGAGTTTGCCCAGAGCCGGCAGGTTCTCCAGCCCGGTCGTCAGGGTCAGAAAATGATTGCCGGCGAGTTGGCCCATCTTGCTGGAGAAGTCGACGCCGCCATAGGCCAGCAGGATTTCGGTCTCGCTGATTCCACCAGGATACAGGATGAAGTGCCCCGGCGCCGGGTGGCTGGTGTGGTTCTCGTAGGTCACGCCGAAATCTTTCTCGCCCAGCGGCACCCAGACGCCCTCGCCGCTCCAGCGCACATGCACGATCTTGCTCACGTAGGGCAACTCGGCCACGAACGCCGCGCACGTCTTGGGCGCTGCCTCCGTTTCGAGTTTCGCTTCAAAGACATATGGGCCGGCGGTGACGCGTATCTTCATTTAGGTTGCTCCTGTCGGCGGTATCGAACGCTGCAGCAATGAGGGCCGCAGCCACGACATTGCATTGATGTTGTATGCAGTTTGTGTTAGTCGGGTGTCAACGTGAAACCGGTTTTGATGGAGAACCACTAAGGTGAGGATGGGGGCGATAGAGGGAACGTTCAAGGCGACTGATTCCCACGCCCCGATGCTGGCTGCGGACCTTTGTGCCCTGATCCCGCTGCAGCGGGAGGGGGATATCGCTGTCTCGTCGCCGGCCGGCAAAACGGGCTCGTGTGGCGACCGCGACGACTCAATCCGCCCTGTGAAAGCTGCGGCAGCGAAGTTCATTGCCTGGGTCGGGGTGCGCACGTGACCGGCATGGTCCGCACGGTGCGCGGCGACGTGCCCGCGGCCGAGATCGGCCGCATCGCTTTTCACGAACATCTGCTGTTCGATCTCGTCCTGCCGGGCGGTCGGCACCAAGTAGACGATCCGCTGATCACTCCGGCGAACCGATGGCAGATCGACTATCGCTCCAACGAGAACCGCAACAACGCGCGCCAGCGCGACCCAGCTGTGGCGGCCGCCGAGTTGACCGCCTTCCGTGCTGATGGTGGCTCCCTCCTCGTCGACCAGAGCACCTTTGGCCTCGATCGCAACCCGGATGGACTTCGTACTGCGTCAGCGACTGCCGACGTGCATGTCGTCGCTGCCGCTGGAACATATGTCGCGGCCTATCTCGACCCCGAACTCCTCGCCCTCGACACCGCAGCGCTGACTGATCGTTTCGTTCACGAAGTCGAAACGGGCCTCGACCGGACGACCGTCCGCGCCGGGCTGATCGGCGAAATCGGCACGTCCTGGCCGATCGAGCCGGTGGAACGACGCGCTCTCGAAGCTGCCGCCGCCGCGAGCCGGCGCACCGGTGCCGCCATCAGCGTCCACCCCGGCCGCGACGTCGCGGCTCCCTTCGAAATTGCAGGAATTCTTGCCGGGGCTGGCGCTGACCTTTCCCGCGCCGTCATCTGTCACATGGATCGCACCTATCCGCGGGGCGAGCATGTGCGCGAACTACTCGAAACCGGCGTGTGCGTGGAATGGGATTTCTTTGGTGTCGAGACCTCGCACTACTGGTTCGGCGACGTCGAACTGCCAACAGATCTGCAGCGCCTGCGCCTCATCGGCGATTTGATGCGCGAAGGCTGGGCAGACCGCATCCTGGTCAGCCACGATGTCTGCACCTGCACGCGCATGACGCATTGGGGTGGCCACGGCTATGGCCATCTCTTGCGCAATGGCCCGGAGCTCATGCTCCGCGCTGGCCTCTCAACCGATCAGATCGACCAGTTGCTCAGGCGTAACCCGCTTCGCCTGCTGACTCTGGCGACGCCTCTCCATCAGGAATGAATGATGACCAAGTCGTTTCGAGGTACCTACACCGTCATGATCACCCCGTTCGATGCCAGCGGGGCGGTGGACCTCGAGGCCACGGCGAGCTTTGTTGACTGGCAGATCGCCTCGGGCATTCATGGCCTCGTCCCCCTTGGCTCGACCGGCGAGTTCCTCTCCCTCACCGACGATGAGCGCAGCGCCGTGGCCCGGTCCGTGATCGATACGGCAGCGGGCCGCGTGCCGGTGCTGATCGGCACCGGCTCTGAGAACACGGTCGACGTCATCCGCTACTCACGCGAGGCCGAAGCGATGGGCGCCGACGGGGTCATGATCATCCCGCCGTACTACTCGACGCCCACCGAGGACGAACTGTTCGAGCACTATCGTCGTATCGGCGAGGCGCTTTCGATCCCGATCATGATCTACAACAATCCGGCCACGGCCAATGTCGATCTGACGCCGCGTATCGTCGAGCGCCTCTCGCGCATCGACAATGTTCGATACATCAAGGAATCGACGATGGACGTGACGCGCATCCGCGACATTGTCGACTATTGCGGTGAGCGCATGACTGTGTTCGGTGGGATCATGGGCTTTGAATCCTTCCTCGCCGGGGCAGCCGGGTGGGTGGCCGTAGGGTCCAACCTGATGCCGAAGGAGCTGGCCGAAATCTTCACCCTCACTGCCGACAAGCACGACATCGAGAAGGCGCGAGCCATCTACAAGCAGGTGCTGCCGATGATCCGGCTGGTGGGCGGGCACCGCTACGTCGCAGCCACCAAGGCGGCGCTTGCCGAGATGGGTCGCTATGTCGGCGGGCCCCGCGCACCGCGCCTTCCGCTGCCCAATGAAGAAGTCCCCGGCATGCGTGAAGCACTGTTGCGGTCTGGCATCAAGCTTGCCGGCGTGCCGGCGTGACACGAGTCCGCGGTCGGCGCCTCTCGGCCCCCGGCATCGAGCGGGCCTCGAGTGAACTGAGTTTCACCTTCGAAGGCCAGCCGATCGAGGCGCTCGAAGGGGAGACCATCGCTGCTGCCTTGACCGCCGCCGGACACCTGGACTTGCGCGAAGGGCAAGACGGCAAGGGCCGCGGTGTCTTCTGCGGCATGGGCGCCTGCCAGGACTGCCTCGTCGAGATCGACGGGCGGGGCAGCCAGCGCGCCTGCATGAGCAAGGTCGCGGCGGGACTCGATGTGCGTCGCGCCGTCAGCGCCAACAGTCGATTGGCGGCGCTTGCCGAGCGGCCGACGATAGAGCCCGCTGTCGAGACTTGCGATGTCGCCATCGTTGGCGCCGGACCGGCAGCACTTGCCGCGGCACGGCTCCTGGCCGATGCGGGGCTCAGCACCATTCTACTGGATGAACGCGCACAGCCCGGCGGCCAGTACCTGAAGCCGCTCGCCCCGTCGCATCGCTTCAGCATCGGCGCGACCGATGCGCAGTTCGCCGAGAGCGATATGCGGCGTCGCGCCACTGAAGCGGCCGGCGCGGAGATCCGCTCCGGCTCTCTGGTCTGGAAAGCTTCGCGCGATACATCGGGCGGCGCCGAACTTGCCATTTCGACTCCCGACCGCGCCTATGCGCTGAGGGCGACTGCGGTGCTGCTCGCGACCGGCGCCTACGAAGCGGCGCATCACGTGCCGGGATGGACATTGCCGGGCGTCATGACGGCCGGCGCAGTTCAGACGTTGGCGCGGGCCTATCGTGTCAGTCCAGGCGAACGCATTCTCATTGCCGGAAACGGTCCGCTCAACTGGCAGGTTGCGCTGGAGCTGGTGCGCGGCGGTGCAAACGTGATGGCCGTTCTCGAAAGCGGGCGGCCGAGTCGATTGGCCACCGCTCCTGCCTTCGTCGGCATGTTTGCCAATGCGCCTCGTCTCGCCCTTACCGGCATTGCCATGCGTGCCGCGTTACTGGCCGCCGGGGTGCCCGTGCATGAGGGCGCGGTGGTGACCGCCATCTCCGGCGATGGCCGGGTGGAACGGGTCGAGGCTCTGGACGCCGACGGCAAGGCTCTGAGCTTTGCGGCCGACGCGGTCAGTCTCGGTTATGGCTTTATCCCGGCCGTCGAGCTGCTTCGACATCTGGGCGGGGCGGTTGCAGTCGATCCTGAAACGGGCTTTCCAGTTCCAGTAGTTCACGACAACGGCCGGAGCAGCGTTCCCGGCGTCTGGGTCGCCGGCGATGGCGCCGGCATTCGCGGCAGCCAGGCCGCGCTTGCCCGCGGCGAGTTGGCCGCCCTGGACATCATCGCCAGTACCGGACGGAAGGCTCCGGACGTGGCAGCGGCGCGCGGGCGCCTCGCGTCGGCTGACAGGTTTCAGGACCAGCTCTGGCGCCTGTTCGCGCCAACGGTCCGTGCGGCTCAGCCCACTGGCGATACGCTGGTCTGTCGCTGCGAGAACGTCTCTGCCGGCGACATCGCCGCAGCGCGCGCCGATGGCATTGTCGACCTCGGCAGCCTGAAGCGCCGGACCCGGCTAGGCATGGGCCGCTGCCAGGGCCGCTATTGTGGCGGCGTCGCCCTCCGAATCCTGCGCGGCGAACTTTCTGCCGCAACCGAGGCAGATCTCTTCGCACCGCAAGCGCCGGTAAGGCCGGTCCCTGCTGCAGCGCTCGCCATCGAGAAGGCCGAGTGGGGTGGTCACCGGGAAGTCCCGACGGATACCATTCCGCGCGGCGCACACCGGGCCGATCCGCTCCCCGAGGCCTGCGACCTGTTGGTAATCGGGGCCGGCATCGCCGGTGTTTCCACCGCCATGTTCGCAGCGCGGCATGGCATGGACGTCGTCGTTATTGACCGCAGCGCGCCCAACAGCCAGGCCTCAGGCGGCAATGCCGGCAGTCTTCATGTGCAACTGCTCAGCTGGGATTTTGGCAAGAAGGCCATGGCCGGCGGAAGCCCTGCACAGCGCACTCTGCCGCTGCAGCGCGATTCCGTCGCGCTGTGGAAATCGTTGGAGTCGGAGCTTTCCGCCGATTTCGAGATCGTCACTACCGGTGGCCTGATGGTCGCCGAAGATGAGGCCCAGGCGGTGTTCCTGCGTGACAAGGCGGTCGCCGAGCAGGCGGTCGGCATTGATACGCGCGTGATCGGCCGCGACGAGCTCGCAGCCCTCTCCCCAGCGGTTTCCGAACGCATGGTGGTCGCCGCCTATTGCGCCGCCGAGGGCAAAATCAATCCACTGCGCGCAACACCCGTCATTGTCGCCGAGGCGGAGCGTGCGGGGGCACGGTTCTTTGCTGGCCACCAGGTGACTGGCATCGAACGCTCCGGGCCGGACTACATCGTGACGAGCGCGGCGGGCGGCAGCATCCGCGCCAGGCGATTGGTCGTCGCCGCTGGTGGTTGGAGCCGCCAACTCGGTCGCCTGTTGGGCTGCGAATTGCCGATCTCCGGGGCACCGCTGCAGATGTTGGTCACCGAGCCAACCCGCCCCATCCTCAAGCAGCTCATCGCTCATGCCGACCGACATCTGACCATGAAGCAGGCAGCAAACGGAAATCTGATCATCGGCGGCGCCTGGACTGCCGGGGCCAGCCCGGAGACGGGCTACAGCCAGGTTTTTCGCACCAGTATCGAAGGCAATCTTTGGGTGGCGGAGCGCACCGTACCGGCGGTATCAGGCCTGCACCTGTTGCGCAGCTGGGCAGCAATGAACATCAATATCGACGGCGCACCTTTGCTCGGACCGCTGCCCGGACACCCGTCAGTGTTCGTCGCCGCGACCGCCAATGGCTATACGCTTGGGCCGATGATGGGCCAACTGACGGCCGATATGGTAGCCGGCCGGAGTTCTGGCGAAGGCATAGGCTACTTCACGCTGGATCGCTTCAGCTGATCAGATCGATGCCTTGTACAGGCTGCGCATATGCAGCTGGGCCTTCTGTCGCGCCAGTCGACCATCGCCTGATTCCAAGGCATCGATGATCTCCAGGTGCTCGGTCGCGTCGGGTACCAGCCGGTCGGCAAGGTTCAGCGTCTCGTAGAGCCGCGTAACCATGCGCAGGTGCCGGATCATCTGGCCCAACACCGGGTTGCCGCAGAAGTCACTCAGGAGGGCATGCACCTCATCGTCCGACTGCCAGTGGGCTTCGGGCAGGTACACCGGGGCCGACAGGAGCTCGTCGATGTTCTTGCGAACCGTTCGGATCGCGCCGGCAGGCGCGCGCCCCGCGCTGAGTGCAGCGGCCTCGCCCTCGAGCATTTCTCGAACTTTCAGGCTCTGCAGGTATTCGGCGAGCCCTACCGCCCGTACGACAAAGGATCGGCCGTTCTTGACAACGAGACCCTCACCCTCCAGCTTTTGCAGTGCCTCGCGCAGCGGAGTGCGCGATACGCCAAGCATCTCTGCAAGTCGCGACTCAACGATGATATCGCCGCCGTGGAGTTTCTGCGACTTTATCAGCTTCGTGACTGCCACATGGACCCGATCTGACAAAGCATCATCGTTGAGCTTTGCAGGCGCCATTTGGGATTCTTGCACGGGTTTTCCTTATCTATCCCGATTCGAACGCGAGCTATCGCATACAAAGTGCATGCGAACAATGCATGGGACCGGAGCGACCTCGCTAGAAGGACCTTAGTCCGCAGCTTTATTGCGGCGATGTGCCGGCGGGGCAGAAGCGCCTTGCGACATATCCCACGCCGTCAATGGTCTAAAGAGCCCAGTGGATCTTAGTGTTCTGGCAAGAGGCGTCCAGTATCGTAGGTCAAAATCACAATGCGTTTAGGTGCCGTTTTGTCGTTGGCCTTGCGGCCGGAAGCGCTCTGGCAGATCGACAACGCAACCAGGCATTACATCTCGGCCTAAAAGACGACGTAGTCTCCTTGTTTCACGTCCGATGGCTCCCAATGATGGATCTACGAACTATAATTGACAAAGCACTTTATGAAAGGTTCAATATTGTACTGTAGATCCGCGGCGACCACACCGAACGGAGCGATCGCGCACGTCAGATTGAGTAGCAATTATTGTGGGCAACCAGCGGTGCGTCTCGATGCGGCGCCTCGATACAAGCACGCTCGGATTGCACAGGAATGCTATGCGAACGCAGTTCGCACAATGAGTGCATTGCAATTGTATGCAATACGTGTTTGCATTGCGTTGCCGCTGGGTGGTGTTCCACCAGGCTGGCTTGGGGCCAAGATGCAATGACTGAGTTAGCACAGTCCGTTTTCCAAGCGCTTGACCGCGATCGCGAGAATGTCCTGCAGTTCATGCGCGAGCTGATCGGCCGTCAGCCGCATGGTGAAGCGGCCGTGCAGGATGCGGTCGCTTCCGCGCTGGCCGAGGCAGGCGGGGTGATCGAGCGGATTGTCTACGACCCGGCGCGCGTCCCGGTCGTCAACGAGTTCGCGTCGGGAGAAAGTGCCACCTCCTCGGAGCGCGAGAGTGTTGTTGCCACCTTTAGTGGTCGAGGGGCAGGGCGCTCGATGATCCTGTTCGCCCACCCCGATGGGGAACCGATGGTCGCTGACCCGGGCTGGCGCCACGATCCTTTCGCCGGCGTTGATGAAGGCGGCAGGTTCTACGGCTGGGGCGTCGCTGACGACCTGAGTGGCGTCGCTGCCTGCGTTTCGGCAATGGCCGCCATCAGATCGGCGGGCATCACACTGGCCGGCGACGTGATCGTCGCCAGCACGCCGAGCAAGCGCCATGCAAGGGGTGTGGCTGCGGTGCTGCATCACGGCTATTCCGCCGATGCCGCAATCTATCTGCATCCGGCCGAGTCAGGGGTGGGAATGCGGGAGATCAAGGCATTCGCATCCGGCCAGCTCGAGTTTTCAATCACGGTAACGGGCAAGCCGCCCGAGACCACGGAGCCCGTCCAGACCGCGTTCGCCCACCGCGCCATCAATCCGCTGGACAAGGCCATGGTGCTGATCGACGCGCTCAAGGCACTGGATGCAGAACGTGGCGAACGTGTTCATCACCCATTGCTGGACGCAGCCATAGGCCGCTCGACCAATATCCTCATTTCGTCGCTGCAGCTTGGCGGCAACCACGCGCTTTACCGCGTACCTGTCGAATGCACATTTTCCGGCGTCGTCGCCTTCCCGCCCGCCGAGAGCCTCGCAATGGTCCAGCGCGAAGTCGATGCAGCGCTTTCCCGAGCCGTGGCGGCCGACGACTGGATGCGTCAGAACCCGCCCGTACTCGAATGGCTCTCGGGAATCTCCGGCACTGATGTCCCGCAGGATCATCCGTTGTACCGGATCGCGGCGGAGTCGATTTCCGCCACGAGTGCCTTTGCACCGCACGTGAATCCGCTCCACACCGCCAGCGACATCCGCAATCCCTGGGTGCAGAAGGGAATTCCTGCCGTTGGTTTTGGCCCGCTTTGCGGCGACCTCACCCAGACCGGCGGCCGCGACGAGTGGGTGGACACCGAAGACTACCTTCGCTTCGTCAAGGCCGCCGCCGCCAGCATCATTGGGTGGTGCGGCGTTCACGAGGGCGCGGACCATACTTAACAATCTCGCCACAACAGGGGACTGAGATCATGACTGGATCACGGCGGACTATGACTGCAGCAGTTGGTCTACTGGTTGGGATGGCCATCCCAACGGCGGCATGAGCGCAGCCCGCATGCCCCACCGACCTTCCCGTCATGGAGGCGGGTAGCTGACAATGTCGATCAATGCCAGCATTCCCCCACCCAGTACATCGACAAGGACGGCAATTTCCAGGGCCTGAACAGCATCGGCGCGGTGCTGATGAAGTGCGCCGCACTGCTTGCCCGCACGCCCGGGCTCGAACGGCGGCGCGTCTCAGCCGACTGCGACATTCTGGTCCTGTCCGAGGATATCCCGGCTGCAGTCGGGGTGCTGCGCGATGGCCGCTTTCTGCCCTGGCCACGCCTGGGAGGATTTCGGCTCGCCGCTATTCGACAGCGTCGATGCCGGGGTCAAAGTAAAGCCGTGGCCCGCTCCGTCCCCGATCGGGATAGCGTCCTGGCGGGCAAGCGTCACTTGCCTGTCATCCGTAGCCTCTAGGTGTTCACTCATCCGAATGAGTAGTGAAGACCTGATGCGCAGCCAAGGGCAGACGTGGGAAACCACGCGAGACAAGATCAGTGACGAGATCGCGGCAGGCCACTTGCCGCCGGACAGCCGCTTGCCGTCCGAGCCTGAACTTTGCGTGCTCTACAACACCCGGCGGCACTCCCTGAGACGCGCTCTGGCGGCGCTGGTCGCGGAGGGGAAGCTGCGGGTCGAGCATGGTCGTGGCACGTTCGTCGAGCGCGCGCCGCTCATCAACTATGTCATCGGCGCGCGCACGCGTTTCCGAGAGAACCTGCTGGCGCAGGGTCTGACGGCCTCGGGACAGGGCATCTCAGAAATGCGCATCCCGGCGAGTGCGCGGGTAGCGGCAGCGCTCGGTCTGCCAGCCGGTGCGGCGATTTTTGCCATCTGTCGCCGGGGCTTTGCCAATGACCTGCCGATCAGCCTGGGCTGGTCCTACCACGATGCCGAGCGCTTCGCCGATATGGCCGATGCCCGCCGGGCGGGGATTTCGGTCACCGAAACCTACCGCAAGCATGGCATCGAGGACTATCGGCGCCAGAGCACCACCATCTTCACCCGGCTTGCAACCGAGCACGAGGCCGCGCTGCTGATGCTGCGCCCCGGCCAGTCGGTGCTGATCGTCCAGAAGACCGACGTCGACCTCGACGGCAAGCCGATCGGCTTTTCGGAGGCGGCCTGGGCGGGTGATCGGGTGCAGTTCACCTTCGAGAACGCCCCGGCCGGCGGGCTGGTCAGCGAAAGGACCAACGATGTTCAATGAAGCCAGCGGCAGCGGGCCAGTGCGCCCCGGCCATGAAGAGGCCCTGACTGTTCTGGCGCGCGCCCGGCGCGCTCCGCTCAAGGCGCTTGCTGAAGTCCTGCTCGATCACCTGGGCGACATCACCGTGATCGCCAACCGCACCGGGCTGGTGATGGTGCCGATGCGCGACACGGTCGAGAATGTCGACTTTCATCTCGGCGAAGTGCTGGTGAGCGAGGCCCATATCGCCGATGCCGAGGGCCGCGTCGGCTATGGCATGATCACCGGCCGCGACCTGGAACGGGCCATGGCGATGGCCGTGATCGACCTGTCGCTGGCGGAAGGGAAGCCCTCGACCGACGTTGCGCAGTTCATTGAAGCCGAACGGCTGCACCAGGCGGCTCTGGATGAAGCGCTGATGCGCCGCGTCGAGGCGACACGCGTCGAGATGGAGACATTCTGATGCTGACGGTCGCTCCTCCCGACGCTGCCGAATCGCGCTGCAACGCCACGTTCGAAGCCCTGATGTGGTCGATGGCCCGTCCCGGCGATGTGCGCGAACTGCCCGAGGCCGGCCTGTCGGCCATCGTCGAAGCCTTGATCGATCGCGAATGCGTGGCCTATGCCGACAGCTCGGCGCTGAACCGGCAACTCAGCGAAGCGGGCGCCAGGCTGGGGCGGACGGACGAAGCAGACCATCTGTTCCTGGATCGTCTGGACGGCGCGTCCGACGCGCTGGCCACCATCCGCTGCGGCAGCGCGCTCTATCCCGACGACGGCGCCACGCTCGTCGCTCAGGTAGCCCACGGCACGGGGCAGCGCCTGCGCCTGACCGGCCCCGGCATCGATGGCGCGCGCGACATGATGCTGGCGCTGCCGGCTGCATTCTGGGCCCTCCGTCAGGAACTCTGCACCTATCCCGAGGGCTTTGACCTGCTGCTCGTCGATGGCCGTTCGGTTGTCGGCATTCCGCGCTCTACCCGGATCGAGGTGCTCTGATGGCCTATGTCGCAACGCGCGGTGGTGAGAAGGCCATCGAGCAGGCTGAGCGCCTGTTTCGCCAGGACCTGGGCACGATCGACGCTGCCCGCGTCGAGGCGATCCGCCAGTCTATGCCCTATCTGGTCGATCGCGTGATGGGCGAAGCCTCGCTCTACGATGAGGAGATGGCGGCCCTGGCGCTGGCGCAGACCGGGGGGGAGTTGTCCGAAGCCGTCCTCGTGCTGCGCGCCTGGCGCACCACTCAGCCGCGGCTGACCGTGGCGGCGCCCCTGCTCCAGCGAGACCTGCTGACGCAACGCCGCATCTCGGCGGCCTTCAAGGATATTCCGGGTGGGCAGATCCTGGGGCCGACGTTGGACTACTCCCATCGCGTGCTGGCAACCGACGTGCTCGAGGGCACGCCCTTCGTACCGCCTGCCGTCGATCCGGCCGAGACTGCCGCGCCGATGCGCCAGCCATCCCTCGCGGACTGGCAGCGCGAGCAGGGGCTGGTGGGGCCGGCCCAGGACAGCCTGGTGGAGCCCGACGACATCCCCGACCTCACGCGGGAACCACTGCTGTTTCCCGCATCGCGCGCCCATCGGCTGCAGAGCCTGGCCCGGGCCGAGACGGGTGGTGTTCTCGCGCTGGGCTATGCGGCGATGCGCGGCTACGGCAACGCCCATCCCACTGTCAACGAATTGCGCCTCGCCCAGGCCGAGGTGATGGTGCGCCATCCGAGCGGCACCCCGTTTTCGGCGGGCCGCGTGCGGGTCTGCCAGGCCGAGGTGACGTCCAAGGAAAAGGGTGGCTATCTCGAACTGGGCTTTGCCGCCAGCTTTGGCTGGAACGAGGTCAAGGTGATCGCCGCCGCAACGCTCGATCTCAACTCGGCCGAAGCGCCGGTTGGCTCGCCGGTGCACGAGGAATTCTACCTCTACCACACCGAAAGCGTCGAGGCCTCGGGCTTCTGCATCCACTTTAAGCTGCCGCACTACGTCACCTTCCAGTCGGTGCTGGATGCCATGCGCGATGCCAAGGCGATGGCTGCAAAAGGTGACCAGGACGTATCGCAGCAACGCCAGACGGAGCCCGCGGAATGAGCCTTGCAACCCTCACCAGGCCCTGGGCGGCCACCAGCTATGGCTTTCTGGACGCTTCGGCCAAGCGCGAACTGCGTCGCAAGATGCTCAAGGCCATCGCCGTGCCCGGCTGCCAGATGCCCTATGCCAGCCGCGAAGTGCCCATGGCGCGCGGCTGGGGGACGGGCGGTCTTCAGGTCACGCTGACGCTGGTCAATCCAGCATCGACCATCAAGGTGATCGACCAGGGCGCTGACGACGGCGTCAATGCCGCCTCGATCCGCCGGTTCATCAGCCGGGTCTCGGGAGCGGCCGAAACCTGGGACACGCTCGCTGCCTCAATCGTGCAGTCCCGGCACCGCATTCCCGAAGAGACGCTGCGGGAGGACCAGGTTCTCGTCCTGCAGGTCCCCAATCCCGAACCGCTGCGCGGCGTCGAGCCCAATATGTCCATCGCCCGCCAGATGCACGCCGATGCCGATTACGGCCGGCTGTGGCTGACGCTGTACGAGCAGATCGTGCGCAAGGGCCGCATCATGCAGGGCGCGGCCTATCCGAGTCTCGTCAACGGGCGGCACGTGATGACGCCATCGCCGATCCCGCGCTGGGACGTACCCAAGCTCAACATGGCGAAGCACCTGACCTTCCTGTCGGCGGGCCGCGAAAAACGTCTCCATGCGGTGCCGCCCTATACCCGCGTCGAGCCGCTGGTGTTTTCCGACCGGCCCTATCGGGTCGAGGACCATGCCGAGCTGGTTTGCCGTCGCTCGGGCATTGCCGGCTATTTCATGAACGAGATTCCGCAGGATCAGGGCGGCTCGGTGTTCGAGGTGTCCGACAGCAACCTGGGCATCAAGGCCATCCGACAAGCTGGAGGCGAGTCGGTCGAGATCGGCGCTACCTGGTACGAGGACGGGGAGTATTCGGCATGAGCATGGACATGACCATGGCGCCGGCTGCCCTGCTGCCGCCGCAGTTGATGCAAACCCCGGCGCTGCTGACCATGACCGGCCTCACGCGCCACTACGGCGAAGTGCGGGCGCTGCTCGATGTCGACGTCACCGTCTATCCGGGGGAGGTGCTGGGCATTGTCGGCGAAAGCGGCTCGGGCAAGTCGACGCTGCTGCGCATGATGAACCTCGAGGATACGCCCGACCGCGGCGAGTATCGGCTGCGGTTGCCAGGGCGCGAGGATGGCAACCTGTTCGCGCTCGGGCGCTATGAGCGACGCATGCTGTGCGCCCACCATATCGGCATCGTCTACCAGAACCCCCACCTGGGGTTGCTGATGCGGCACAGCTCTAGCGGCAATGTCGCGGAGCGGCTGCTGATCGCGGGGGAGCGCAGCTTCGAGGTGCTGCGCAGCAAGGCCCGCGACGCGCTCGATGCGTCGGAGTTTCCGCTGTCGCGCATGGATGCACGGCCCGCGGAGCTCTCCGGCGGCATGCAGCAGCGCGTGCAACTGGCCAAGGCGATCGCGCTCGAGCCGGCGCTGCTGCTGCTCGACGAACCGACGACCGGGCTCGATGTGAGTGTCCAGGCGCTGGTGCTCGATACACTCAAGCGGCTGCAGCGCGATCGCAACATCACCATGGTTCTGGTCAGCCACGACCTGGGCGTCATCCGCACCATGGCCGATCGGGTGCTGGTCATGCGCCACGGCGCGGTGGTGGAGCAGGGGCTGGCCGACCAGGTGTTTCAGGATCCGCAGCACCCCTATACCCAGCAACTCGTTCACGCCAAGCTCTAGGGGCCACGATGACCTTGAACCAACATCTGCCTTTGCTGCGTGTCGAAGGTCTGGGCAAGACGTTTCGGATGTATCACCTCGACAGCATGCTGCATGCCTTCGAGGGCATCAGTTTCGATCTCCATGCCGGCGAGTTCCTGCTGCTCAAGGGCCGCAACGGCGCGGGCAAGTCGACGCTGCTGCGCACGCTGTGGCGCAGCTACCTGCCGGTGACCGGGCACATCTGGTACCGCTCCCGGCTGGGCACCATCGACCTGGCGCGTGCCGCCGATGTCGATATCGCCCTGCTGCGCCGGCAGGAGATGGGCTTTGTCACCCAGTTCCTCAACGCCCGCCCACGCGTAGCCGCGCAGGATATCGTCGCCGAGCCGCTGCGGCTCGCCGGTCATCCAGCAGCCGAAGCGCGCGATCAGGCCCGCCACTGGCTGGGTGAATTCGGTGTCCGCGAAGAACTCTGGCGGGCCTACCCCAGTACCTTCTCAGGCGGAGAGCAGCAGAAGGTGAACCTTGCCCGCGCGCTGATCCTGCCGCAGCGCCTGTTGCTGCTCGACGAGCCCACTGCCTCGCTCGACGTGCGCGCGCGCAGTGCCCTGGTGCGGCGCCTCGCCGATCTGAAGGCGGGTGGGGTCGCCATCATCGGCGTGTTCCATCACCCCGGCGATGTCACCGATCTCATCGATCGCGAGATCGACCTCACCACCCATCCCGTTTCTTCTCACAATGAGCTGATCCATGTGGCTGTCTGATTTCCGTATCGTGCTGGCCGGCCGCGTCATCGATCGCGGTGCCCTGTGCATCGAGCACGGCCTGATCGTCGACATCCGCGAAAGCCCGGTCGAACACGCCGATGTCGAGGGCAATGGCCTGATCCTGATGGCCGGCATGATCGACATGCACGGTGACATGATTGAGCGTGAAGTCGAACCACGCCCCAATGTCCGCATGCCCATGGAACTGGGCCTGCGGGATCTTGACCGGCGCCTTGCCAATTCGGGCGTTACCACCGCCTACGCAGCGGTCTCGTTCAGCCCAGGATCCACCTACGGCCATATGCGGTCATATGACTTCACCAGCGAGATGATCCGCGCCTTGCGGTCTCATGCTGCCGATCTGCTGGTGGACCACCGCGTCCACGCCCGCTTCGAGGTGACCTTTCCGGCGGCGTTGTCGGTGGTCAAGGAACTGATCGCCGAAGGCTCGGTGGACCTGATCTCCCTGTGCGACCACACACCGGGGCAAGGACAGTATCGCGACCTGGCGCGGCAGGCCGAGATGGCGTCCAAGTCGAAGGGCATCTCGCTCGAACAGGCAGCCGAGAACCTGCAGCAGCGCATTCGCGAACGCCGGGAATCGGCCGGTGACCTGACCGCCACGCTGCGCGCCATCGCGCAGTACTGCGCCCTGCACGGCGTGCCGCTGGCCAGCCACGACGACGACACCGTCGAGAAGGTGGTTCAGATGCAGAGCCTGGGAGCCAGCATCAGCGAGTTTCCCGTGACTCTCGAGGCCGCCAGGGAGGCGCATGGCCGCGGCATGGTCAACGCCATGGGCGCCCCCAATGCCCTGCGCGGGACCTCGTATTCTGGCAACCTCTCGGCTCGTGACCTGCATACCGCGGGGCTGCTTGATCTGCTGGCCGCCGACTATCACCCCTCTGCCATGCTGCCCGCCATGCTCGTACTGGCGAAAAGCGATCCAAACGGGCTCTGGGGTGCGGCGCGCCTGGTCACCACCAATCCCGCCAGGGCCCTTGGACTCGAAGACCGCGGCGAGATTGCCGTCGGGCTTCGTGCCGATCTCATCATTGCCGACGACCGTGGCGTGGGCCACGTCCGCGCCACCCTGTCGAACGGCGCCATCGTCTTTTCGGACGGTAGCATCGGTATCGGCCTCCCGGTTCGTCACCGGGATGTCATTCGGATGAGTTAACGCTGTCATGCCAGCCGAATAGTCTCGCTCAAAGCCCAGCGAAAACGTCCTCCCAAGAGGTATCGACATGCTTGAACTGCGCAAGATCACCAAGACCTTCGGCCAGACCATCGCGGTCAACAACGTCTCGCTGAGCTTTTCACCCGGCCAGATGGTCGGCATCATCGGTCGTTCGGGCGCCGGCAAATCGACGCTGCTGCGGCTGATCAACCGGCTGGCGACGACCGAGCAGGGCGACATTGTGTTCGAGGGCACCAGTATAGGGGCGCTCACCGGCCAGCAGTTGCGGGCCTGGCGCGCCCGTTGCGCCATGATCTTTCAGCAGTTCAACCTGGTGAACCGCCTCGACGTGCTGACAAATGTGCTGATCGGGCGCATCGGCACCGCCGGCACCCTGCCTGTGATGTTCAAGCATTTCCCCGCGAGCGACCGTGCCGCAGCGGCCATGGCGCTGGACCGGCTCGATCTGCTGCCGCAGGCGCTGCAGCGGGCCGATACGCTCTCCGGTGGCCAGCAGCAGCGCGTGGCGATTGCCCGCGCCCTCATCCAGGAGCCCAAGCTGATCCTTGCCGATGAGCCCATCGCCTCGCTCGATCCGCGCAATGCGCGCTTCGTGATGGAGGCCCTGCGCACCATCAATCGACAGGACAAGCTGACCGTCATCTGCAACCTGCATACGCTCGACGCGGCGCGCGCCTATTGCGACCGCATCGTCGGGATGGCGCATGGACACGTCGTCTTCGACGGAACTCCCACCCAACTCACATCCCGCGTGATCCAGGAGATCTATGGCGGGGACGCAGAAAGCGCCGTGGACGAGAGCCTGACCTCGACCATGGGTGCCGTCTACACGTCCAGCAGACCTGGCGTGCAAGCAGAAATGGCCGACGCCATCTAGCGTCGTCCGAACCCCGCCCAACCCCGGAGCCATCGCTATGTTCACCTTCGTGCGCCGCAGCCTTGCGGCAGTGCTGATCTCGGCTGCCCTCGTTTCCGTCGCTGTCGCCCAGGATTGGCGCGCAGCCTATCCCGAACTGACCATCGGGATTTCGTCGGGCGAGAACGAAACCGACGCCATCTCCCGCAACCAGCCCTATGCCGATTACCTCACCGCCGAACTCGGCGTGCCGGTCAAGATCGTGCGCGGCACCGACTACGCTGCCGTGATCGAAGCCATGCGCTCGGGCCACGTGCATTTCGCAGCCGTCGGCCCGGCAGCCTATGCCCTGGCCCGCAAGGTGATGGGCGAGGATATCGCCCCGGTCGCCGTGACGCTCGATAACCAGGGCCTGCTTGGCTACTACTCGGTCATCGCAGTGCGCGCCGACAGCCCCTATCAGACGCTTGAGGACATCAAGGGCAAGTCCTTCGCCTTTGCCGACCCGAACTCGACTTCCGGATACGCGGTTCCCTCATACTACCTGGCAACCCAACTCAAGACCAACGCTGACGAGTACTTCAGCGATGTCGCCTTCTCCGGAGCCTGTCGCCCAATAGGCGCGGCTTGAAGTTCGCCGCGCTTGCGAGCACCATGACGGCGTAGAGAGCCGGGTTGAGGGCTCATTGAGGTCGGTTTTCGGCCGTTTTGGCGGTCTTACCCGGCGT
>QLAH01000136.1_pt1 | contig 63827 bp, 57 predicted proteins | sample 4693081 | NCBI WGS metagenome assembly QLAH01 (sample SAMN09425401, study PRJNA476045) | Lake water metagenome, whole genome shotgun sequencing project. | reverse complement strand
CGCAGCGATGACCCTCGCGGCCGCGCTTCTCTTCCTGGCCGCGATCCCCTTCGCGCGCACCGCGAAGGGAGGCGCCGCGTGAACGCGTTCCTCGCGATCTACCTCCCCGCCCTGCTCGCGGCCGTCCTCGCCACCGTCGCCTGCGGCACGCTCGGCAACTGGCTCGTCCTTCGCAAGGAGTCGATGACGGCCGACGCCATCGCGCACGCCGTCCTTCCGGGCCTCGTCGCAGGCTACCTCGTGTCGGGCTCGCGCTCGATGGGCGCGATGCTCGCGGGCGCCGCGATCGCGGGCATCGCGTCGGTGCTGCTCTCGGCCGCGATCCGCGCGCGCACGCGCCTCGAGGCGGGTGCCGCGCTCGGCGTCGTCTTCACGGCGTTCTTCGCGCTCGGCGTCGTCCTCCTCGAGACGCAGGGCGCACGACAGATCGACCTCGACCCGTCGTGCGTCCTCTTCGGCTCGCTCGAGACGCTCTTCGTCGCGGTGCCCGAGGGCGGAAGCTGGTTCGCGGGCGTTCCGAACGAGATCTGGCTGCTGCTGGCCACCGCAGCGGCCGCGCTCGCGTTCCACGCGCTTCTCGCGAAGGAGCTCGCCGCACTCGCCTTCGACCCGCTGCATGCGCGGCTTGCGCTCGGTTCGCCGCGCGCGATCGAGCGCGCGCTCCTCGCCGCCACGAGCGCCGCGATCGTCGCGAGCTTCGCAGCGGTCGGCAGCATCCTCGTCCTCGCGCTCGTCGCGTGCCCCGCGCTTCTCGCGGCGCCGCACGCGCGGAGCGTCGGCGGACAGCTTCGCCTCGCGTTGATGATCTCGACCCCGCTCGTCGCGGCCGCCTACTTCGCGGCCGCGCACGCGCCGAGCATGTTCGGCACCGCGACCGCGCTCAACGCGGCGGGAATGATCGCCGTCGTGCTCGTCGCGGCCGTTCCCGCGTCGCACGCCGTCGCGCGCATCATCCGCCGCCCGGGGTGATCGTCCAGTCCTTCGCTGTCGCGCCGTTTGACCAGAGGCGCATGTCGTCGAGCTCCTCGGGCGATCGCGCCGCCGCGTGTCCATCCGCGAACGCAGCCACGGTGACGCCGCCGTTGCGCGCGCTGGTGTTCCCCCACGACGCGGGGTCGTCGGGGTCGTAGCGCTCGCCCCAGGTTCGTGTGTCGAACGCGGGCGAACGGATGCGGAAGAAGCCCTCCGCGACCGGCGAGAGCTCGCCGCTCGGCATGCTGTCCTGACCGCGTGCGCTTGCGAAGACGACAAGCCCCGCGGGCCGCGAGATCTCGCCGAGGCGCGTCACGTAGAACTTGCCGTAGAGCCCGAGGAACGCACTGTTGAAGCCGCCGAAGGTCTCGTCGCCGCCGACCCAGACGCTGTTGAGACCGAGGCTCGGGAAGACGCTCGTCTGATAGAGGTAGTTCGAGTAGTCGGTGCGCTCGAGCTCGCGCAGCATGCGCTCGTGCTCGCCCACGTAGAGCGCGTTGAAGTCGTGGCCGACGTACGGCGCGAGGCGCCACACCCAGCGGTTCGCGGTCACGCCGATCGTCTGGGCGGCGATCGGGTTGCGCTGCGCGTCGTAGGCGGGGAGACCGGCGCGGTAGCCCGGTAGCACGGCGCCCTCCGAATCGTGGGCGTACTGGTTCCACGCACCCACGAGGGAGCGCGCCGCGGCGATCTCCCTTGCGCGTGCGCTCGCCTGGCGCATCGACGCGAACACGGGAAGCAGCGCGGCGAGAAGGACGACGAGGATCGCCACCACCACCAGGAGCTCGACGAGCGTGAAGCCCGCGAACTCTGCGATCCGCCTGAGGGGACAGCGCCGCGCGCGCGGCGATGCGGAGGCTGCGGGCGCTGCGGGAAGGTTGGCGAAGCTTGCGGACACGCTGTGATCCGGGAGTTGGGAAACGGGCTCGCGAGGGCGAGCCATACGCGGCGGGCTCGAGGCCCGTTGCAAAGGCCCGAAAACCTACCCGAAGTTCGTGGCTTCGGGCGACTTTACGGGCGAAAGCCGCCCGTCGGCACGCAACTTTCCTTCCGCGCGAACGGACTCAGTCTACGCTTGGCTCCGTCGCGCGCCTTCGCGCGAACGCGGGAAAGAAGCGCCTTCCGCCCGAGCCCTCCATGCATCGCCGAACGCCCACAGTCCCCCGCCGTTCACCCGCCGCTGCGGCCTTCCTGTTCGCCAGCATCCTGGCGGCCAGTGGCGCAGCCGCGGAAACCTTCACGGCGAACTTCGCCTCCCCGACCCTCGATCGGTGGAACTACCCGTTCAACCCGACGCCGGGAACGCGCATCACGGCCTCGACCTTCGGGAACGAGCCGGGCGCGCCCGAGTTCGACAACAGGGATGGCCAGTTCATCGTGGGGTTCAACACGGGCGCGCAGATCCCCACGGGCCTCGGCGCAGGCAACTACCAGGTGCTGTCGTGCGTCGTCGAGGTGACTATCGCGAACGACTTCGTGGTCGAGTACGACCCGACCGTCGACCCCTACACGGTCTTCCTCGCGGACGCCGACCCCGAACGGACGGAGGACGAGGACCTCGGGCAGCCGATCGAACTCTACGGCGTCGGTTTCCGCAACGGCTTCTCCCGCGCGAACTGGGTGGAGACGAGCCCGTACACCGTGGCTGGCCAGAACCTCCTCAACCCGTCGGTGCGGAACGCCTTCGCCATCGGCTGGCGAAACGGCGCGTGGGTCGATGTCTCGAACTCGGTGCGCGAGCGCTGGACGCCGCAACCTTTCGCAGTCGGGGTCATCGACGGCCTCAAGCCGGGCGACTTCATTCCGATAGGCAGCGTGGTGCGGCTCTCGCTCGATGTCTCGCGCCCCGAGGTGCAGGCCTATCTGCGCGACTCGGTCGACGCGGGTCGCCTGCGTCTCACGGTGAGTTCGCTCACGAAGGTCGTGCAGCAGGGCGGCAGCTTCCCCTCCTTCTACTGCCGCGAGAACCCGATCGTGACGGCGACGGGGATCGGCGCGGCGACGCTCGCCATGACCGTCTCGACCGCAACCTGCGTGCCCGCGGACCTCAACTGCGACGGCATCGTGGGCGCGAGCGACATCACGCTGCTCCTCGCTGCATGGGGCGGCTCGGGGCCGGCTGACCTGAACGGCGACGGCATCGTCGGCGCAAGCGATCTCACGCTGCTTCTGGCTGCGTGGGGAAACTGACGCGCCCGCGATCAGATCACCAGAGTCAGACCCCGGGTACGCGCTGCACGGGCCGCCGGTACATCGGCTCCAGCCGACGGCGCACGCGCTCTGCGATGTTCTCGAGCATGCGCTCGACCTCGGCCACGGCGATCTCGAGGACGGCCGCGATTTCCGCGACCGTCAGCTCCTCCGTGTAGCGGAGCATGAGTACAAGACGCTCCCTGCGGGAGAGTTCCTTCAAGAGTTCTTGGGTGAGGTTCGTTGCGAGCGCCTGACGCGCAGCGGAGCCCGTTTCGGAACCCGCACCGCCCCGACGCGCATCCGCCGAGATGTGGACTGCATCCTTGCTGGCCATCGGCTTGTCCTTCCTGCCGCCATCCATGGCGACGCAAGGAGCATACCCGAAGCCGGCGCAGGGGCAACACGGGGGCCTCGCCGCATGACTTCGCGGTCGCGGCTGCGGCCGCTCCCTCTGGTGCTCGATTCAGCGGCTGCGGCCGCTCGGATCAGGAGCGGTCGCTCACTTCGTGATGACCTGCGACATGTTGAAGAGCGGCAGGAGGAGCGCGATCGCCACCAATCCGAGTACGCCGCCGAACGCCAGGACGAGGACCGGCTCGAGAAGGCTCGTCGCCTGCTTGAGCGCCGTCTCGAGATCCTCCTCCGCGAAGTCCGCAGCGCGGCCGAGGACCTCCGGCAGACGGCCCGATCGTTCGCCTGCCGCGACCATGGCCACGACCGTCGGCGAGAGCAGGCTCTCGTTGCGCAGGGCGTCGACGAAGCTGCTGCCGTCGCGCAGGCGCGCGTCGATCGCATCCCAGAAGCGCTCGGTGCGCGGGCTGTGCGAGAGGCCGCGGCAGATGGCGATCGCGTCGAGCAGGTGGATGCCGCTCTGGAGGAGCGTGGCGAGCGTGCGGCAGCTGACCGCGACGAACGCAAGCTGGACCAGGCGGCCGATGATCGGCGCACTGAAGCGGAGCCTGTCGAGCGCATTGCGCACGGCGCGCGTCCGCGAGCCCACCGCGACAAGCGCGGCGAGCGCGACCGCTGCGACCGAGATCACGATGCCGTGCTCGCGCACGCCGTTGCTTGCGGTCAGGAGGAGATCCGTCAGCCACGGAAGATCCGCGCCACGGTCGGCGTAGATCTTCGAGAACCTTGGGAGCACGAAGACGAGGAGCGCGAGCACCACGAGGAGGCCCGCGCCTAGCATGAAGAGCGGGTAGCTCGCGGCGGCCTTCAGCTGGCGGGCCGTGCGCTCCGCGCGCTGCAGGTGATCGGCCGCGCGCAGGAGCATCGGGCCAAGCTGGCCCGTCGACTCCGCGGCGCGCGTGAGCGCCACGACGATCGGCGGCATGTTGCGGCCACGGCGGGAGAGCGAGGCCGAGAGCGGCGACCCGCTGTGGACATCCTCCGCAAGCAGCTGGACGAACGGTCGGAACTCCGCGCGCACGCCCTCGGTGGCGGCCGAGTCGAGCGCTTCCGAGAGCGGGACACCCGCCTCGCCCATCGTGCCGAGATGACGGCAGAGGGCGGCGATGTCGCTGCGGCGAACCCTCGCCCCAGCCGCCGCGCCCGTGGGGCGCTGCGCCTTGGCCTTCGAGGAGATCGACGCATCGAGCGCGACCGAAAGCACCGTCTTTCCCTCTGCGCGCAGCCTGCGGGCGACCTCCTGCGAGTTCGCCGCGGCCATCGTGCCGCTCACCTCCCGGGCGCCGTCGAGCACGCGGTAGACGAACGTCGCGCGTGCGTCGAGACGGCCGTCCGCCTCGCGCTGCGGGTCGAAGCCCGCGGTGTCCTTGTTCGGTTGCGTCCTCTGCATCGGTCTTCCCCCCGCTCAGGATGCCGTCGCGAGCATGACTTCCTCGACCGTCGTCTGGCCGTCGCGCACCTTCTCGAAGCCGTCCATGCGCATGGTCCGGTGTCCTGCCGCACGCGCCACGCCCGCGAGGTCCTGAAGCGTGGCGCCGCTGGCGACCGCCGCCGTGAACGCTTCGTCCGGAACGAGCAGCTCGAACACGCCGAGACGCCCTGCGAAGCCGCTGCCGCGGCAGCGCGCGCAGCCTCCGCCCCGCGCGAACGCACCGCACGGCCCCGCGACGGCCTCGACCGTGGCGCGGACATGCGCCTCGGGCTCGTAGGTCTCGCGGCAGTGCGGGCAGATGCGCCGCACGAGCCGCTGCGCCATGACGCCGCGGACGACGGCGGCGACGAGGTAGGGCTCGATGCCGACGTTCACGAGTCGCGTGACGGCGCTGACGGAGTCGTTCGTGTGAAGCGTCGAGAAGACGAGGTGGCCCGTGAGCGCGGCCTGCACCGCGATGCCCGCCGTCTCCGCGTCGCGGATCTCGCCGACCATGAGGACGTCGGGATCCTGCCGAAGGAGCGCACGCAGGGCGCTCGCGAAGGAGAAGCCCGCCTTCTCGTTGACCTGGAACTGGTTCACGCCCGGGAGCGTGGCCTCGATCGGGTCCTCGACGGTCGAGATGTTGCAGTCGGTGTCGTTCAGCGCCGAGAGCACCGAGTAGAGCGTGGTCGACTTGCCGCTGCCCGTCGGACCCGTGACAAGCGCGATTCCGTTCGGATGGCCGATGACCTCGGTCCAGCGCCTGTGGATCTCGGGAGTCATGCCGAGCCGCTCGAGCGGCACCAGCGTGGCGCGGCTGTCGATGATGCGGATGACGACCTTCTCGCCATGTCGGCCCGGCATGGTCGAGACGCGCAGGTCGACGGGCCGGCCCTCGAGGAGGACATGGATGTCGCCGTCCTGCGGCAGGCGTCGCTCGGAGATGTCGAGGTTCGCCATGATCTTGATGCGGCTCGTGATCGCGGCGGCCATCTTCCACGGCGGATCGGACTTCTCGAACAGGCGTCCGTCGATGCGGAAGCGGATGCGCAGGCGGCGCTCCGCAGGCTCGATGTGGATGTCGCTCGCCCCCTCGTGCACGGCGTTCATGAGCAGCGCGTTCACCGTCTTGACGACTGGCGAGCGTCCCGCCACCTCGCGGAGGTCGTCGATCTCCGCGACCTCGCGCTCGACCACCGACAGCGCGTGCTCGTCGACGTCGCCCGCGCCCTCGTCGAGGACGAAGACGTTCGCGGCGGGCACGTAGGCCTCGAGCGCGCCGCGGATCTCAGCGCCCGTCGTGGCGACGATCTGCACCTGCCTGCCCGTGCGGTGGCGGATCTCTTCGAAGAGATAGAGGTTCGCGGGCTCCGCGACGGCCACCGTGAGCACGTCGCGCACGAGGAACATCGGAAGCACGAGGTGCTCGACGAGGTACTCGCGCGGCAGGACCTCGAGCGTCTTCGGGTCGGAGATGCGCGCGATGTCTCGCGCGAACGGAATGCCGTAGCTCTCGGCCACGGCCTCCATCACGTCGTAGTCCGACACGAACCCGAGCTGGACAAGCGTCTCGCCGAGGAGCGCGCGCTTTCCGTTCTCGCGCTGATGCTCTAGCGCGTCCAGAAGCTGCTTGGGCGTGATGAGCCCGCGGCCGACGAGCATCTCTCCGAGCTGGAGCCTCGGGAGCTTGTCGACGATCGCTTGATGCCGCGGAAGCGCGCTCATGATGAACCCCGATCACCTCAGGCTGCGCGCGGCGAGCTCGACGCTCTCTGCGCACTCGAATCGATCGGACAGGCGCGTGACGCGGAGCGCCTCGCGGACGGTTGGTTGCGGGGAGACGAGGCGCAGCGCCCCGCCGATGCGCGCGGTCTCCTCGGAGAGCCAGAGAAGGTCCTCGAGGGCGCCGCTGTCGGCCATGGTGACGTTGGTCAGGTCGAGCACCACGTTGCGCGAACCGCGCTCGAAGCGCTCCGTGACCACGCGCCGGAAGTTCGACGAGCTGTCGGCCGCGAACTCGCCGCTGGCGATCACGAGTGCGACGGGGCCATGCTCTTCCCACGAAAGCTTCATGCCGCCCTCCTCCATCCGTCGTTCGAGCCGACGCCCGTGCCCGACATCATGCGGTCGTATGCCGTGAAGTCGAGCCGCAGGAACCAGTCGAGCAGCTTCGGGTCGAACTGGGTGCCGCCGAGGCGCGACATCTCCGCGAAGACCTCGATGCGCGAACGGGCGGAGCGGTAGGTGCGGTTCGAGCTCATCGCGTCGAAGGTGTCGGCGAGCGCGATGATGCGCGCCGAGACCGGGATCGCCTCGCCCGCGAGCCCGTGCGGGTAGCCATGGCCGTCGTAGCGCTCGTGGTGGTATCGCACGCCGTCGAGGATCGGCGCAAGCTGCGGGATGTCGCGCAGGATGCGGAACCCGACCTCGGGATGCTGCTTGATCGCCTCGTACTCCGCATCGTCGAGCCGGCCCTGCTTGCGCAGCACGACCTCGGGCACGCCGATCTTCCCGATGTCGTGGACGAGCCCCGAGATGTGGATGTCCTTCACGAACGCCGCGGGGAATCCGGCGGCCTCCGCGAGGTCGCGCGAGAGGAGCGCGACGCGCTGCGAGTGGCCGCGCGTGTACGGGTCCTTCGCCTCGATCGCGGAGACGAGCGCCGAGAGCGCACCGAGGAACATGGCGTCGAGGTCGCGGTAGAGCCGTGCGTTGTCGAGGAAGACGGCGAGATGACCCGCCGCGGTCTCGACAAGCTTGCTCTCGAAGCTCGACATGGCGCCGTTGCCCGAGAGACGGTCGCCTGCGGCGAGGATCCCGAGGGGCTCGGCCTCGCGGCGGACTGGCGAGACGACGAGGTCGTCGCCGACGACCGACGAGCGCGGTGCGTCGCCGAGCCTGTCGAGGATGCGGTGCGCGGCCATGGAGTCGATTCCATCGGCGACGATGCCGCCGTTCGAGACGCGGAGCAGCTGCGCCGCGGGGCCGTGGACCCGCAACGCCGTCCAGCGGCAGCCGATCGTGTCGCGAAGGGCGCCGAGCGTGTTGGCGACGAACCGCGCGGGCGAGGAGCCGAGCGCCATCTGGCCGGAAAGCGAGTGGAGCAGATGGAGCTCCTCCCACGCGGCGCTCAATTGTTCGCCCGCGTCGACGCTGGCGAGGCGTTCGGTCTCGCAGTGGACGAGTGCCGAGGCGAGCGCCTCGAGCCGCGAGATCGAGGCGCGCTGCCAGAGCGCGCCCGAGCCGAGCACGCGGCGCGCCAGGAGCGAGTCCATGCAGGCGCTCTGCGCGAGAAGGTCGACCGTCTCGCAGTCAAGCGCCTCGTCGAGAAGGACGGCCAGCGCGTAGCGGCCGCCCGCGACGACCCGCGGAAGCGGGAGCGGAAGGACCATGAAGCCGTGGAGCGGCTCGACGGCGGTCTCTGCGCCAGGGTTCCACCGCGATGCCGCGCGGGAGATGGCGGCGCGCGCGGCGGCTGAAGCGCACAACGCATGAAGGATGTCGTCCGCGCCGGCGGGGAACGCGTCCTCGACCGCGGAATCGACGGGGAGGAGCAGCGCGTCTGCGGCGCGGAACGACGCATGCAGCGCCGAGAGCGGATGGACGGTCGTCGACTTCATGCCGCGCGCCTCCGTTCGGCGAGCACGGCCTCGATCTCCTCGAGGAGGGCGCGCGGAGAGAAGGGCTTCTGCACCACGCGGGCGATGTTCGCGCTGTCGGCCTCGCCCTCGTGGAGCAGATGGCCGCGCGCCGTGAGCATCATGATGGGAATCCCCGCGAGCTTCGGGTCGGCCGCCATCGCGCGTGCGAGCGCGATGCCCGTCAGCCCGGGCATCTGGAGGTCGGTCACGACGAGATCCGCGCCATAGCTCCGCACGCAGGAGAGCGCCTCCTCGCCGTCGTAGGCGGTGAGGACCTCGAATCCTGCGTTGCGCAGCTTGAGCGCGACGACCTGGAGGATGTACGCCTCGTCGTCCGCCACAAGGATGCGCACTCGGTCGGAGGTGAAATTCTGCATGTTCATGCCGCCTTCCTCGCCGTCTCGTCCCGCGCTGTCTTGTCCATCGGGATGGCGAACCAGAACCTCGAACCGACGCCGACCTTCGAGTCGACGCCGATCTGCCCGCCGTGCATTGCTTCGACAATATTGCGGCAGAGATTGAGGCCGAGTCCCGTGCCCTTGGCGATGCGCTCGTGGTTCTCGACCCTGTAGAACTTGCCGAACAGACGCGGGAGCGCATGCTCGGGGATGCCGAGGCCGTTGTCCCGCACGCTCACGACGACCGCGCGCGCGAGGTTGTCGGTGTCGATCTCGAGGCTCACCTCGCCGCCATCGGGCGTGTACTTCAGCGCGTTCGAGAGGAGATTCAGGATCACCTGCTTCATGAGCGGCTTGTCGGCCTGGGCGACCGCGGCGCGCTCGGCGCGCGAGAGCTTCAGCGTGATCATGCGCCTCTGCGCCTCGCCCTGCTGCTCCTCGACGCACTGCCGCCCGAGCTCGCCGAAGTCGACCGACTCGAGCGTGGCGCGCGCCATGCCGCTCTCGATGCGGCCGATGTCGAGCATGCGGTCGACGAGCGTGCTGAGCCGGTTCGTCTCGGAGAGGATGATGCCCGCGAACTCGCGGCGCTGGGCGTCGTCGCCCACCTCGCCGTCGGCGAGGAGCTCCGCGTAGGCGCGCAGCGACGCGAGCGGCGTGCGCAGCTCGTGGCTTGCCTTCGCGACGAACTCGCTCTTCATGCGGTCGGCCTCGCGCTCGGAGCGCACGTCGCGGACCATGATCGCAGCGAGGCTCTCGGAGTGCCCGCGCACGACGCTGACATGGAGGACGACGGGGGTCGACCCGTGGTCGCGCAGCTCGGCCTCGAGCCTGCGTCGTTCCGTGCCGCCAGCCTCGATGACCGCCTGCACGGCGCGGAGGACCTGCGGCGGCAGCGCCCCGATCGCGTCGCGCGTGCCGGCCACCGTGGCGCCCTCTCCGAGCATGGCGCCCGCGGCCTTGTTGGCGAAGCGCGTCTCGCCGTGGAGGTCGACCAGGATCACGCCGTCCGCCAGCGCATCGAGGATCGCCGTGCGCTCGGTGCTGCGGACCTCGATCGCGCGGAGAAGGACATCCTTCGCCGCCGTGTCGGCAAGCGCGGCGCGATGCGGCGCGGGAGATCCCGCCGACACCATCGGCCGCTCGTCGTCCTCGTCGTCGGCGGCGGTGGCGCCGCCGAGCGACGCCACGCTGAAGGCCGTCGCGCAGTAGGCGAGCGCGGCGCAGCCTGCGCCGATCATCCATGCCGCCGCAGCGCCCTCGGCGAGCATCGCTGCCGCTGCCGCGACCGGCACAGACAGAAGACCGATCCATGGCAGGAACGCCCGCGCCTTCGAGGCTACGGGCTGCGTCGCTGCGCGCGCATTGCGTTCCTGCGTGTATTCAAACGGCATTCAAAACTCCTCGTCGCCGGTCCGCGGCGCAGTGCGCGCGGAATCCCCCTTGCATCGGACCAAAGAACTCAATCGACCATGCCGCCGAGCGCCCGCGCGACCACCGTGAACCCGGGGTCGAGATCGAGCGCGCGGCGAAGCCACTGCAGAGCCTCCTGCTCACGGCCTGCGGCCCTGAGCGCAAGCCCGAGCGCCGCGGCCGCCTCGGGGCTGTCCGGCCCGACCTCGACGGCGCGCACATGCCAGCGGATCGCGGAGTCGAGGTCCCTCGCGCGCTCGGCCACGATGCCGCGCAGCGTGTAGCCCGCAGGCTCGTCGCGTGCGAGCGTGACAAGACGCTCCGCGGCCCACTGCGCGCGGTCGACCTCCTCGAGCTTGAGCGACACGGTCGCGAGGTCTCGCCAGGCCTCCGTGTCCTCTGGATACTGCCGCGCGTACTCCGCGAAGACGGTGCGCGCCTCCTGGTGGCGCCCGAGCATCGCGAGCGACCTCCCCTCGTGGCGAAGGACGTCGGCGGGGACGACGGCAAGCTGTCCGTCCGCGCCCGCCACGGCGCGCGCGCGGAGGCGCCGCGCGGCCTCGAGGCATCGCTGCCACTCGCCCGCGCGGAAGAGCGCGCTCACCGCCTTCTCGCTCACGAGCGGCGCATCGGGGTCGATCATCATCGATCGCTCGTAGCTGCGCGCGGCGGCGCGATGGTTCTCATCGAGCGAGGCGATGTCGCCGAGAAGCTCGTGCACCGCCGCGTTGTGCTCGAAGTGGGCGAGCTTCGGAAGAAGCAGCCCGCGCGCCTCGTCGAGGCGGCGTCCCGTGACGAGCATCTCGGCCGCGGCGAGGAGGTAGGCGATGCGGTCCGGGTCGAGTTCCGACGCCTTCAGGTAGTCCTCGACGGCGCGGTCCGCCGCGCCGATGCGCTGGTGGACCACGCCGCGGTAGTAGTAGGCCTCGGCCAGCGAGGGGTCGCACTCCATGGCGCGTCCGAACGCGCTCACCGCGCGCTCGAGACGCCTCGCCTCGAGCTCGATGCGGCCGAGCAGCGACCAGTATCGCGCCTCGGTGTCGCTGCGCGAGATGGCGGCCTCCACCTCGCGGCGCGCCTTGTCGAGATCGCCCGACTCGAACGCCTGGCGCGCCTGATCGAAGCTGACGAGGCTCGTGGTGCGGCGGAAGCGCGCGTCGGCATCCTTGCGCGCCTCGAGGCCCGCCGTGCGCGGGGCGCAGGCAGAGAGGAGGCACGCGGCGAGCGCGGCTGCGAGCGGAAGATGGAAGCATGCGTGTCGCATGGAGGGCTCCTGTTTGGATCGATGGACCGATGGGACGGTGGAACGAGGCTGCGGTCCGTCAGGGGTTGGACCCGCCCGCCTTCTTCTCGAGGATCATGCGCAACATGCTGCGCTCGTAGTCGCTGCCCGCGGTCGAGCCCTTGCCGAGGAGCTCCTCGCGCAGGCGGACCATCTCGGGCTGGTTCGACGAGAGCCGCAGCGAGTTCTCGACATGGAAGAGCGCAAGCGAGCGGTCGCCCTTCGAGAGCGCGTCGAGCGCCTTCTGGTTCTGCGCGGTGGTGAGCGTGTCGCGCGACCAGGGCAGCAGGCCCTCGCGCGAACCGATGCGCACGGCGCGCTCGAACTCGCGGGCCTCTTCGGCCCACACGCTTGCAAGCTGGTCCTTCACGATCGTCGGCGTGATGAGGAAGATGATCTCCTCGCGCTTGAGCTGGTCGTCGTAGCCCTTGAAGGCGTTCCCGAGGAGCGGGATGTCGCCGAGGCCGGGCACCTGGCGGCGCTCGATCTTCGTGTCCTCCTTGAAGAGGCCGCCGAGGACGAGGGTCTGGCCGTCCTTCACGCGCACGTTGGTCACGATCTCGCTCGTGTCCTCGTTGGGCACCGACTGCGTCGCGCCGTCGGCGGTCGTGAGCGTCTCGATCTTGGCATCGCTCACGCTCGGCGCAAGCTCCATGCGGATCGATCCGTCGCTCGAGATGAACGGACGGAAGATCAGCTTGATGCCCGAGTCGAGGAACTCGACGGTCTGCGTGGTCGAGGTCTGCGTCGTCGTCGAGGTGAGGTAGCCGACGCGGCGCCCGATGAGGATCTGCGCGCGCTGGCGGTTGAGCGCCATCACGCGGGGCCGGGCAAGGACGGTGGTGTCCGTCACGCTGTCGAGAAGGCGCAGGAACACGGCGACGTCCTGCGCGAGGATGCCCACGCGCATGGTCGACGCGCGGTCCCAACCCGCAACGGCGCTGTTGCCCGAGTAGCCGCGGTTGTCCGCGGGCTGGATTCCCTCGTTCACGCCTGCGAAGAGGTCGTTCGCGCCCGACATCGGGTTCGTGAGGTTGTTGAAGTCGAGGCTTCCGATCACGGAGACGTCGACGCCGAAGCCGTCGTCCTGCTGCACCTTCGAGGAGACGACAGTCGACTCGACCACGACCTGTGCCGGCGGCGAGTCGATCTCCTTGAGGAGCGTCTCGACGGCCTTGAGGTTGTCGGGGAAGTCGCTGACGACGATCATCCCTTGGAACGCCCAGCTGTCGCGGCCTCCGTCCTGCTCCGAGGGCTGGAAGCCCTTGTCGACGTCGCCGACGAACGAGACCTTGCCCGTCTCCGACAGGATCGGCTTGATGAACTCGCTCGCGTCCTTCGCGTTCAGGTACTCGAGCGGGAAGTTGCGGCTCTCGCGCTTGGTGCGCGCCCGCACGATCTCCTCCCACTCGACGCGGGTGTAGACGTAGATGAAGTTCCCCGCCTCCTCCATGCGCAGGTCGTTCGCGCGCATGAGGACATCGAGCGCCTCGAGTATCGTGACGTCGAAGAGGTTCGCGGAGACCGTTCCCGTCACGCCGCGCGAGGGCACGATGTTGCGGTTCCCCTGCATGGCGAGCATCTGCAGCGCCTGCAGGATGTCCGTTTCCGCGAACTGGACCGTGAAGGTCTCCTGCGCGCCGCCGCCCGTCTCGGGCCGGACGGCCGCGGGAGGCGCGTCGGCCTGCGCGAACGCGCCAGACGCAGGAGCAAGGGCCAGCGAGGCGATGCCGCCCGCCGCGAGGAAGGCGAAGGCGTTCGATGCAGTGCGGAACCGTGTGCTCGATGTGGACATGGGACTCTCCCGTTTGGTGCCTGCGGCGTCATGCCGCGCGGCGCGCGTGCCGTCGCTGCGGATCGATCCGCCCGATGGCTCTCGACTGGCCGCCCGCGGACGCGGCGCAGCCTCTTCACCCTCGGTCATGGGCGCCTTGGCGCGCGGCGAGGCACTCATCGGAGACCTCCCCGACGCGGCGAGGCGACGATCTTTCCAGACGATTGCTCGGGCATCTTCACGATGAACTCGCGCGCACCGCTTGCGACGACGATGCCGCCCTCGACGACCTCGACCAGCACGAACTCCTCGCCGTCCTCGGTCAGAAGCACATCTCCGACGCGCACGGCCCTGCCGCCGACGACGGCTGCATCGAGGCCCCTGCCCGCAGACTGGACGCGAAGCGACTCGGCGGCGAGGCGCAGGCGCTCGTACTCGGCCGGCGCACGCTCGTCGGCGAGCTCGAGCGGAGATGGCATCGGTGCGGTCTCATCGGGATCGGCGGAGTCGGTGGCGACGGTGGCGACGGCGGCGATGGGAACGGACAACGCCGATGCAGCGGCCTGCGCCCTTTGCAGGTCCGCCTGCGAGGGGAAGTAGGCAGGGTCCACGCGGAACGGGTCGCGGGAAGCCGCGGTCGCAGCGGGAAGCTGCGGATCGAACTCGGGCGGAAGCTTCGGCCTCGGTGCCGCGGCGATCGCATCGTCGGCGATCGCCGTGCGCGGAATGCTGGTGAGGATGCGGATTCGCGACCAGAGGAGGAGGCCCATCGGCTTCGCCCAGATCACGAGTCCGAGGCCCGCGACCACAAGCAACGCGTTGCGGCGGTTCGAGAGCCAGCGCATCGCGCTGGAGTCCATGAGGCCGTGACGCTTCATGGTGCGTCTCCCTTGGCATCCGCCGAGGCCAGAGTGTTCGCTCCCGACGAGGTGCCGTAGATCGCGTCAAGCTCGATCTTGGCACGGACGAAGGGCGAGTCCCAGTCCGTGTCGCGGCGGTTGTCTGCGCGGGTCGTCTTCTCGATCTCGACGCGGATCGCGCGGACGAGCCTGCGGTCGTTCTCGGCGCGGGCGAGGAGCCCCATCACCTCGTCGAAGGTCGCTGTGATCTCGACGGTGACGGGCACCGCCTTGAACCCTTCCTTCGAACGCGGCGTCGCGGGGACAGGCTCGCCTGCGGTCACGTTCTGGCTCTGCACGCTCGAGCCCGTCTCGACGGCGAGCATGCTCATGAGCGCGGCCTGGTCCATGATGGCGGGAATCTCCCGCAGCACGGCGCGCGAGGCAGCCTGGGCGGACTCCACGCGCTCGCGGATCTCGTCGCGCTCGAGGCGCGCGTTGTCGATCTTGCCGATGCGGGCATAGAGCCGTCCGCACTCGAGTGCGCGCTCGTCAGCCCGGCGCAGCGCAGGCGCCACGAGGAAGCCGACCACGAGCCCGAAGGCCGCGACGGATGCCCCGAGGAGGCCGAGGGCCGTTCCCGATGGACGGATCACGGCGTGCCTCCTTCGACGGACGCGACGGCGACCACGGGGAGGCGCCACCGCCGCTCGAGGTCCGCGGAGAAGGTGACCTTGAACTCGCGCGCGCTCTTCTCACGGAAGAGGTAGCTGCGGCTCGACTCGAGCCTGACCTTCGAGAGCGACTCAAGCCGCTCGAGGCCCTGCACGATCGCGTTCACGCCTGCGTCGTCGAGGGCGATCCCCTCGAGCTCGCACACGAGCGTGCGCGGCGGCGTCTCCGCTTCCTTGGCGTTGCGCCTCACGCGCTTGTTCGATCCCTGCACGTTCTCGTAGCGGATCACGAGCCGCTTGACGACCGCACCGGGTGGAAGGCTTCCCGCAACGGCCTGGATCACGCCGTGCGCAGGAATCGCGTTGCCGACGGCGCGCTGGCGCTCGAGCGCCGCGAGGAGCTGCAGCTCGGTCTGGCGATAGGCCTCGATCTCCTGCTCGATCGCGATCACGGGCGCACCCTCGCGCTGCGCCGCGGAGAGGATGCTGCGCGAGCGCGCCTCGACCCAGGTCGCGAAGCCGACGAGCCCGACCGTCGCGACGGCGATGGCGGCGGAGACGCCGACCACGCGCCGCGAGGCACGCTGGGCGCGCACGCGCGTCACGATCGGCTCGGGAAGAAGATGGAAGGTGCGGTGCTTCACGCGGCGACCTCCGAGAGCGTCAGCGCGCGCGAACGGCACGCGAGTCCGAAGCAGGCGATCCAGTCGGCCATCGAGCTCGCTGCGCCCACGCCGATGGCGCCAAGGTCCGCGCCTGCGGCTGCGTTGGGAAGCTCGGCCTCGCACGACACCACGGTCGAGCGGCATGATTCCTCGATGATTCCCGCGAGCCGCGGCTCTGCGCCATGCGGTCCGGAGAGGACGACGCGCGCGGGCTGCCCGCCGCGGAAGGTCACGCCGAAGTAGCGCAAGCAGAGCGCGACCTCGCCGGCAAGCGCGTCGAGCGATGCGCGGGTCGCTCCGAGCGCGGCCTCCTCCGTCACGGCGTCGACGGGCTTGCCGAGGCCCCGCATCGCCGCGAGACGCGACGCGCGAAGCGCGGCTGCGCTCTCGATCGGAACCGAGAGCCGCTCTGCGACCGCACGGTCGAGGACGGCGCCGCCCGTGGGAATCTCCCTGCAGAACGAGATGCGGTCCCCGCTAAGGACGAGTACGACGGATCCCTCCTGCTCGATGTGGAGGACGGCGCGCACATCGGCGACGTCCGCGTCGCGGCGGGAGCGCCTGCTCAACGCCCGGCCGATGGCCGCGAAACGCGGCTCGACCGCGACGGGCTCGTAGCCTGCGTCGACAAGCACGCCGAGCGCATCGGAGAGCTCCTCGGAAGGAGCGGCGACCATCAGATGCTCTTCCTTGCCCTCGTGCGAGTTCGACGGCGCCCCCGTGGGAAGCGCATCCGCGACGAGCGACTCGCGCGGCATGCCGCAGCGCTCGGCCGCGTCCCACGCGACCGCCTCGCGGGCATCCGGCCCGCGCAACTGCGGCAGGCGCGTGACGGCCATGCGCACGAATCCCGAGGGGAGCCCGACGACGACCTCGCGGCCCGTGAACTTCATGCGGCGCATCTGCTGCACGCACGCGCTGGCGCGCTCGACAAGCGGCGCAGAACCCGCGACGCGCATGGTCATCGCGATCAGAGGCTGGTCGGCACCATGGCGCACCTGCATCGCGCGGGGCGAGTCGGGACTGAGATCAAGCCCGATGGGCCCGATGAGTCTGTTCCATGGAAAGCGTGTGCGCGACATGATGCCTGGTCCCTCGAATGGGTGGTCCTCGGAATTCGTCGGCGCTTCCGAACCCCCGCTTTGGTCGGTCTATGCGGACAGCGTCGATTTGTCAGGCTTCACGCATCGAGCACGCCCGCGCCATGCGCGGCGCGCAGGAATTGCGCGGCGTAGGACCTTTGTCCCGTTCAGTCGGGCTCGGCGGCCGCCACCTCGACGACGCGGACCTTGGCGGTCAGGGGAGACACCTCGAGCCTGAAGACGCGCTCCGCGGAGCGAAGCACCACCGTTCCGCCTGCGGAAGGCTGGCCCGCGTCGTCGACGGCTCCACCGAGCGGATCGAAGGTGATGCGGCGCGATCCGTCATCGAACGAGACCTCCTCGATCGAGAGCGTTGCGTAGTCGCCGCGCACCCCGACGCCACCGCGCATCCCGCCGCGGCTCGCGCCGGCCAGCGGGTCCGCCACGAACTGCGCGGTCTCGGGGTCGAAGTCGTCCTCGAGCGCATCGGGTTCGACGCGCACGATGCACCAGCCGGAGCCATCGGGCAGGAACTCGATGCGTCGGAACTCCTGCCGCGCGATCGCATCGCCCTGCGCGAACGCCACATCGGCGATGAACTGCCGCGCGGCCGCCTGCGCATCGAAGTCGCCGCGCCCGCTCAGATAGGGGATGGCAAACAGCGCACTCATCGCGATGATCGACACCACCACGAGAAGCTCGACCATCGTGAACCCGCGGGAGGGGCTGGACGAATGACGCATCACCAGTTCTCGACCTCCTCCGACAGCCCCTCGACGGCGCCCGTGTAGCGGAGCTCGAGCCACGATCCATCCCAGCTCCACTGGTATCCCGCGGGGAGCTCTGGAACTCCGCGCAGGAGCGCAGGCCGCCCATCCACGGGCCCGGTCAGCATGGGCCAGAGCTGCGCGGTTCCATCCGTGCCCGCTTCAGGCGGGAGCTCGGTGTCGCCGCGCGCACGAAGGATCTCGATCTGCGCGCGCACCGTGTTCAGCTGCGAGCGCGCCATGCTGCGTTCAGCACTCTCCTGCTGCGGCCGTGTCGCCCCGATCACGATCGCGGCGAGGATCCCGAGGATCATCACCACGATGGTCAGCTCGATGAGCGTGAAGCCGCGCAATCGCCGACTTGCGCTCCACTTCCACGACGAGTCCCTGCACAAGCGGCGTGCCATGGCCCCCTCCTTCCGAAACAGTCTCGAGCGCGCCCGACAAAGGCGCGTAGCGATTGAAGCGGGCCGCATGGATCTCTCCATGCGGCCCGTTGTGCAGTTCCATCCACTCATGCTCCGATGGACTCCCGCCGATCGGGGGGGGCCATCGCGCCGAAGTCACCAGGAGGCGACTTCCTCAGAGGTGAGCGGTTCAGGCGGAGCGTCGTTCGAAACCCAGAGGGTCTCGACGATGCCGTCGGTCGCGGCATTGTCGCCCCAGTTCCACTCAAAGCCCGCGGGCAAGGTCGGGGTCTGCGAGAGATACGGCGCCTGGCCATCCGGCGGCGTGATCAGGTCATCGAAGCTCGTGGGAAGGGCGCCCGCGTTGCGCACGCGGAAGAGCTCGACCTGCCCACGGATCGTCTGCAGCTGGCTGCGGATCGAGCTCGCGGTCGCCTCCTGAGAAGCGTTCGTGAACTGCGGAACGACGATGGCGGCGAGGATGCCGAGGATCACGACGACGATGAGGATTTCGATCAGGGTGAATCCCCGACGGTTCTTGCGGCTACGGTTCATATGCGACTGCCCTTTCCCTCGGAGCCTTGATTCATGCCTGCGTATCGATCCGAGGAGAGGTCGGACGCAGGCGACTCAGCCGAACCCACGCGGGTTCCCACTTCGAATAGCCGACACGGACCGTCGCCCGTGACGGCGCTGCTCGTATCCCTCCCTTTGGCCAGGTCCCTCCCTCAAGAGATCAAGGCCGAGGATGCGAACAGGTGCAAGATCGGTCGACCCGATCGGCGACTTCAGCCTTGCAAACCGATTTCGTCAGTGCGCGCACTCCGCCACCACCCATTCGGGGGGGCCTGATGCCCGAGTCGAGGTACGCGCGAAGCACGGCTCGGTGGCGCAAGCATCGCGCTGCGCGCATCCGTGCTTGTTTTCTCGCCATCGCCCGCACAGACAGCGTGATCGTCATGATGTGTCGCGCGTCACGCCTCGTCGAAGCGCACGGCGATGCTCCAGACGCCGTCGCGCACGGGCACCGCGCGCACGACCGTTCCCGATGCAGGCCGCGCGTCTGGCTCGCTGAAGCCGATGCTCACCTTCGTTCCCGCGGGCATGGCTTCGCGCGCCATGCCTGAAAGCCACCATGGCGCACCCGCGAGTTCGTCGAGCTCGACCATTGCGCCAAGCGCCGCACCAAGCCCGAGGAGCGTCGCGCTTCCCTTGACGGGCCAGCGCTCCCCGCTCCGTCGGTCGACGCGGAAGTCCCGCGCAAGGAGTTCCTTCAGCGGCCAGCCGTGGCCATCATCCGTACCGCCTCTCCACTCGGTCGCACGCATGGTTCTCGGGCTTCCTGCTGCAAAGGCGGTCGACATGAGGTGGTCGGTCGGCGTTTTCAGCATTCACGCTTGAAGAGTCGCCCACCACGATGGTCGACGCAGAGGCGTAACGGCGCCGTGTCAAGGCGGTCGAGTGCGGGTGGCCTGATCGCCGATAGCACTCCTCGGACAGCGCCCCGCTTCCCTGACGATGAGAGACCCGAAGGAACCAGTTCCCCCACGAGATCCTGCCTGGCGAATCGGCCCGATCGCGCGGCTCGCGGTCCCGACGGGCACGGCGGCGGCGACCGTCATCGCACCTGAGCCCTCGCACGACCCCGTGTGCGAGGCGCGACGGTTCGCACGCATCGCGGCGCTCGCCGACACCGACTTCCGCGCACAGTTCGAGGAACTCGTGGTCTCAGGGGTCTACACCGTTCTTCACGAGCGGCTGCTGGCGATGCGCATCGTCGGCGCGGGCGTGCGCAACCTCGCCTTCGTCGCGCGCTCGGAGGGCGCGGACGCTCCGCACGCCCTGCGCGACGGGCTCGACACGCGTCCGATCATGGTCGAGGTGCCGACGGAACGGGCGCAGGCGGAAGGCCTCTGGGAACTCGCGCTCTCCGAGTCGCGGCAGCGCCCCATCTTCCACGGCGTCACAAGCGATGGCGTCACCTACTCGGGGTTCGGCGTCCTCCACCCTGAGACGGTGCTGACGGCGCTCTCGCGCGTCGCGGATCTTGCGCCCGCGCGCAGGGGCGTCGTCGTCTTCTCGCTCGGCGGGCCGCTCGAACTTCCCGCAGGCCTCCTCGTGGGCGTCGAGAGCGCAGACAGGTAGGCTGTGGCGTCGCGAACGGCCGATTTTCCCCGCGAAATCGCCTGTGCTACGATCGTCGCGTGACCGCCAGACCGAAGGTCATGACCGAGGCCATGACCAAGGCCATGACCGAGGCCATGACCGAGGCCATGACCGAGGCCATGACCGAGGCCATGACCGAGGCCATGACGAACGCCATCACGAACGCCATGACACCCGCAGCCGCATCAATCTCCCGCACGCTCTTCCCAGAGACCCCCTCGAAGGGCCGCGTCTACAACTTCTCCGCTGGCCCGGCCGTGATGCCGGAGAGCGTGCTCGAGCAGATCCGCGAGGAGCTGATCGACTGCCGCGGCGGCGGCATCGGCCTCCTCGAGCTCTCGCACCGCGGTGCGCTCTACGAGGACCTCAATAACGAAGCGGAGGCTGCGTGCCGCCAGGCCGCAGGCGTCGGCAGCGACTACGCGGTCTTCTTCATGCCAGGCGGCGCGACCGTCCAGTTCGGTCTGCTACCCCTGAACTTCATCCCCGAAGGCGGCACCGCCGCGTACATCGACACCTCGATCTGGTCGTACAAGGCCTACACAGAGGCGCTCCGCTGCCGGCCCGTGACGGTCTCGTTCGACGGCCGCGCGCTCGCCGCGAAGTACTCGCGCGTCCCGAAGAAGGGCGAGTTCACCGAGCCCGCTGGCGCGAAGTACCTCCTCTACTGCCAGAACAACACGGTCGAAGGCACGACCTTCTGGGCGCCGCCCGAGACCGCGCTCCCCCTGATCGGCGACGCGACGAGCGACATCTTCTCGCGCCCGTGGGACTTCACGAAGCATGTGATGGTGCTCGCGGCCGGCCAGAAGAACCTCGGCGCGTCGGGCGCGAGCCTCATCATCGCGCGCAAGGACTTCATCGCAAGCGCCACGCAGAAGCTGCCCACGATCCTGCGCTTCGAGGACCACGCGAACGCCGGCTCGCGGCTCAACACGCCGCCGACCTTCGCCGTGCGCGTGATGGGCCTCATGGCCGAGTGGACGCTCGCCGTCGGCGGCCCCGAGGCGATCGCGAGGCAGAACGCACGCAAGGCGAACCTCATCTGGGACGCCGTCGACCGCTCGGGCGGCTTCTACTCGTGGCCCGCCGAGAAGTGGTGCCGCTCACACCTCAACATCTGCTTCAAGACGCCGAAGCCCGAGCTCGACGCCAAGTTCGTCGCCGAAGCCGAGAAGCACAGCCTCTTCGGCCTCCTCGGCCACCGCGAGGCCGGCGGCATGCGCGCGTCGATCTACAACGCCTTCCCCGCGAAGGGCTGCGAGATCCTGGCGCAGTTCATGGACGAGTTCGCGAAGAAGAACGGCTGAGGTTCGCGGCTCCGAGCCGAATCTCGTCGGAACACCGATACTGCGTTGACAACTTCCTGTGGACGCACTCAAGATCCTCCCCGCCTGTCATAGCGACGAGCATGGATCCCGAGATCATGGCGCCCGAATGTGCTGCGAGCGGTGCTCAGGTTCGAAATAGGAGCTCCTTCATGGCACTGCACACGCGAATCCACTCCCTGAATGCAGTCCTCTCTCTCGCGTGTGTGTGCGTGGTGGTGGTGTGTGCGGGGGGGGAGGGGTGATCGCAGCAGCTGCCCTGCACTCAGCGGGCGCCGCACCACAGGACGATAGAGGCGGGTTGGAGAAGTGGATTCGCGAACGAGACCCGATTCCTCCTGTCCATCCACCTGGCGTTCCCCCGATCGAGTGGAGCGCTTGCAACGGCGATGGCATCCCGGACCGCGATGGAATCTGGCCTGACTGCGATCGAAACGGTCTTGTGGATTGGTGCCAGATCCTCGAAACGCCGGGTCTTGACTGCGATGGTGACGGTCGGATTGACAGCTGCCAAGTCGAGGGAACTGACTGCAACTCCAACGGAGTCCCGGATTTCTGCGAGTCCCAGTTCCAGCTGCCCGAGTTTCCTGGCGATCCCCCGCTCGGGGGCTGGCCTGACGATTGCAATGTCAACGGGATTTCAGATCGGCTTGAGATCTGCCGCAATCCAGACCTTGACTGCGACGGAAACGGGATCATTGACTTGTGCGAGATTGCCGAAAGCGGCGGTGCGTATGACTGCGATGCGGATGGCGCCCTCGATATCTGTCAGCTTGCGCGAGATCCTCAGCTCGACTGCGACTCGAATGGGGTGCTTGACCGATGCGAGCAACCATGCCTCGATCCCGTGATCGCGGGACCGCTCTATCTCGGCGATCTCGACTGGGGCAGATGGAAGATCGAGACTCTGCCTCCCGGGTGCGTCTTTGTTGGTGCGACAGTGCTTCATGGACCAATCCGCATCCGAACCGTTTCGTTTCCGATCATCGAGGTCCAGGCCAAGCCTCTCGATCCCGGCGAGACCAAGCCCGCGGAGATTCGGTTCATCTTCAACTGTGCTGGATGCGAGTGCAGTCTAGATCTTCCGGTGACGGTCCAGGCTTATGACCGGATCGAGCTCGAGGCGCGTGTGTTCATCCCGTGCCAGATGGCATGTGCTCCAGACCCATTAGACCTAGCCGTGCTGAGGTGCTTTGCGGGCGATTGTCGTTCGTTCGACTGCGGACTCACGCCATTGCCTACAAGCGAGACCGCCCCATCTTCGCGAGTACTGCTCGGGATCGACCTTCGGACGTCCTTGGGGTGGTCGGCAACAACCTACTCTGGCCTGCATCCATCGCAAGAGGTGGCGAGTTGGGCTGTGAGGTCGTATACAGAGTTTTCCTTCTGCAACGGTGAACTCGTGCCCGTGGGGGGGGACCTCACCAACTGCGATCGGGATGCGCTGGGATACCTTGCGCCATGCCCACCGCCATCAGGCTACAGGCCTCCGCCCCCGACCATTGCGGACCTGAGTTTCGGCACAGATCAGGAGTCCGAGGTCGTATTCGTTGGATCGCCGCGGTACAAGCGAATACGGCTCACCATCAGTGAGGTGAATACCTGCGTTTCCTACTCACCAGCGATCGATGCGAAGGCGCAGATCGGCCTCTGGCAGCGTTGCGATCCGGTGCAAGGAATGCAGCAGGCGCGCTACGACTTCTGGTGGAAGCATGACTTTTTTCCCGCGTATGAGTTGGTCTACGAGCGAACCTCCCATGACGGCAGCTTTGGAAAGGGCTGCCTCAGCAGGTCCACTCCTGCGCTCGGACCCGCGGTCGGACTGCTTAGCGAGCTGATGGCTGTCCAGGAGACGCCCTCACCTTGCGGAGTCCCCCATCAGATGTTGGGTGCCTGGCCTGTGTTCGACTGGACCAAAGTGACCCCACCGTGCCCGTGGATGGTCTTACCTTAAGGGGCGGATTCGATGCAGATTGTTCACTTTGTCGTCGTCACGCTCGCACTCGCTCGGACTCCGAGCGATGGAGTGCTGGTGCAAGTCGGTCAGGTCATCGATGAATCATCGCGAGCGCGCCTTGTCGACACGATCATGAGCTCCGGCCGACTCCCTGATGAGATAGAGGCGGGCGCTTCGAAGAAGCTGCTTCGTATGCTCATCGAAGATGTCGACCGTGCGACCTTTCTCGAGCCTCAGACCGAATTCGGCTTTGAATGCGGAAGCACGGCTCTCAACGCGCTGATCAACCTCCACGGGACGCTGCCCGATGGCGCGCCGCCCGGACTTGTACATTTCATGCTCTACCAGTGGGATGGCGCAACCAGAGATCCGTCGCAACGCGGCAGCACGCAGGGTGCGGCGCTCGATGTGATTGCCGCCGATGGGCCCGTCCATGCGGTTCGGCGTCTCAAGGAACTCCCATCGAACTTTGCAGATGCGTACGCGAGGGATCTTGCCGGCTGGGTGGGAAGCCGCATTCTGCCGACGCCGTTCCCGCAAAGCCGCCGTTCAATCAGCGGGTGGGACGATGAAGGCGAACTCAGGAGAGTGCTTGAGGCGATCGGAGACTGGGGCGTCGATCGTTGCGAGGACTTCGCTCGAATCGAGGATCTGCCGCGGAAGTACGAGGGGACCATCGTCGGGGTGGTCGGTGCCCTTGGATTGATCTCCGCCATGGCGGAACCAACTCCCGTGCTCCGTGTCGAAGCCGCTCGATCCATGAATCGGATTTATCAGGCTCTCGATCGCGCCACCACTCGACTGGACTCGAAGCAGCCAATCCGCGCGTACGGTCTCCTCCCCTCAATGCTCTCGCTCGCCGCCATCTCGAACGCGCCGGCGGGAACGGGACTGGAGCTCGATGCGATCGACGCGATCGCTCAGAACATGCCGAAGGTGGCGCAACTCTCCGACGAGCGCATCGACGAGCGCATCCTCGCAGCGATCATGTCGGCGCTCGATTCGAGTTCGGCCGACATCTGCCGCTTCGCCTCAGCGCCTGATTTGCCCAACCGCCCAGTCGCTCCGAACTTCAAGCAACGATGCACCGAACTCGCGGAGGGATGCGCCGCACTCATCGAACGCATCAGCCGCATTCCCTCCGACCACCCCGCTTGGACCCTCGACAACCGGGTCGCCTGGGTGAGTGCCTGCGTGAGAGCCCTCGATGAGATACGCGACCTCGATTGCGCTGCCATGACGAAGGCGTGGACCCAAGCCAAGTCCGCCCTTCCAGCGAATTGGGTTACTGAGGCGGAGTCGGCGGCTGAGACACGGGAGTCGACGATTGAGGAACGCCGCAAGGCGCGGGAGAGCCAGCGGGCGGCGTGGCAGCAGGAGTGGAAGGACCGATGGCGCCCCGCGGCCCAGCCGACGCCTCCACCGCCGAGTCCAGACCAGTAGCGCAGATGCTTGAGCACCCGCCGCTGCTTCAGCGGCCGCCGTGGTTTGAGCGGCCGCCGCTGCGGCGGCGGCCTTTGGCGAGTTGGGCGCATCACCCCCGCGCGAGCTCGAACCGATCCCGCGTCGACACATACGCGGCGCCGCCCATGCGGCCGACGGCGGCGAGCTTCGCGGGGTCGATGTGCATGCGCTCGTTCACGAGCGCATCGTCGACGCGCACATGCACCACGCGGCCGAACACGCAGTTACCCGCGCTCGGCGTGCCGGGCGGCGCAAACCGCCGCACTTCGATCGTCTCGCACTCGAAGTGGACCGGGCTCTCGGCAAGCGCCGGCGCCGCGATCCGCGCGCATGCGCGCGGCGTGAGGCCCGCGTAGGCGAACTCGCTTTCGCCATGCGCAAGCTCTGCCGCGCACTTCACCACGGGCGCGATGTTCGCCTCGGTCGCGATCGACACCGAGAAGCACCCCGTGCCGCCCTCGGCCACGGGCTTCGCGTTCGCGAGCGAGTCGTTCTCGCTTCCGTCGCGCTTGTTCACGGGGCAGAACATCACCACCATCGGCTCCGCCGACACGCCGTTGAAGAACGAGAACGGCGCGAGGTTGTGCTGTCCGCGCGCATTCACCGTGCCGACGACGGCGATCGGCCGCGGCACGATCGCGCCGACCATGAGGGTGTAGCGCAGCGCGTGCGGCAGGCTGTTCACATCGATCTCCATCTCAGCGCTCCCTTCGCACGGTGACTTCCGCCTCGACATGCGCGAGCAGCCCGTCCATCGCGCGCTCGATCATCGCCAGCATGTCGTCGAACCCCTCGTCGCCGCCGTAGTACGGGTCGGGGAGGTCGGCCGACCCGCCCGATCCACCGCCACGCGCTTCGAACGATCTCAGCAGCACCACCCGCTCGCGCTGCGCCCCCGCCGCCAGCACATGGCGCTCGTGCGTGCGGTCCATGCACACATAGAGGTCGTGCGCCCCAGCGCCGCGGAAGTCGCCCGGGCGCAGTTCCCGCGCCCTCCCCTCGACGGGGTAGCCGCCTCGCCGCAGGACGCGCGCCGACCGCGGGTCTGGCGGATCCCCTTCGTGAAGGCCGTGTGTTCCCGCGGAGTCGACCGCGAGCCGCTCGAGGAGCCCCGCGCGCGCGGCCCGAACCTTGAAGACGCACTCCGCGGCGGGGCTTCTGCAAATGTTTCCAGAGCAGACAAAGATCACGCGGTACAAAGCCGACTGAAGGGGCATGTCGCGAGTGTATCGCGGCGGATCCGATAGCCTTCACCCGTCGTCGCGACCGCGGCGTCGGCGCTCCGTGCACCCTCGACCACGATCGCAACGATGGCCTACGACTTCGACCTTCTCGTGATCGGCAGCGGGCCAGCGGGCCAGCGGGCCGCCGTGCAGGCCGCGAAGGTCGGCAAGCGCGTCGCGATCATCGAACGGCAGCGCATGGTCGGCGGCGTGTGCCTCCACACGGGCACTGTGCCGAGCAAAACCTTTCGCGAGGCCGTGCTCCAGCTCACGCGCATGCCCGCGATCACGGACGGCGCGCCAGTCGAGCGCCAGCGCCCGACGATCACAGACCTCATCCATCGTGTGAACGAGGTCGTCGAGCGCGAGCTTGCGGTCGTGGCGCGGCAGCTCGCGCGCAACCAGATCGAGCTCCTCAGCGGCTGCGCGTCCTTCGTCGATCCGCACACCGTGCTCATCGACTCGGGCTCGGGCGCGCGCCAGGTAAGCGCGGAGTTCATCCTCATCGCCTGCGGAAGCCGCCCCGCCCCGCCGCCAGTCCAGGCCGATCACCGCACCGTCCTCACGAGCGACGACATCATCTGCCTCCCCAAGCTGCCTCGCTCGCTCGCTGTGATCGGCGCGGGCGTCATCGGCATCGAATACGCCTCGATGTTCGCGGAGCTCGGCGTCGAGGTCACGCTCATCGACCGCCACACGCGGCCGCTCGACTTCTGCGACGCGGAGATCGTCGACGAACTCATCCACCAGATGCGGCAGAAGCGCGTCACTTTCCGCCTCGGCGAAGCCGTCAAGAAGATCGACAGCGGCCGCGGCGTCGGCTGCGCCGCGATCGAGCTCGAGAGCGGAAAGCGCATCGTGGTCGATGCCGTCCTCTTCTCGATCGGCCGCGTGGGCGCAACGGACGAACTCGCGCTCGAGATGGCGGGCCTCACGGCAGACGAGCGCGGCCGCCTCGCGGTCAACGATCGCTTCCAGACGGCCGTGCCGCACATCTCCGCCGCAGGCGATGTGATCGGCTTCCCCGCGCTCGCGTCGACAAGCTCCGAGCAAGGGCGCCTCGCCGTGTGCGCCATGTTCGACATCGAGGCGCGCCCGACCTCCGTCGGCTTCCCCTACGGGATCTACGCGATCCCCGAGATCTCGATGGTCGGCGCCACCGAGGCGCAGCTCACGGAGAGGAAGATCCCCTACGAGGTCGGCGTGGCGCGCTACGCCGAGATCGCGCGCGGGCAGATCCTCGGCGACGAGAGCGGCCTCTTCAAGATGATCTTCCACCGCGAGACGCGCGCCTTGCTCGGCGTCCACTGCATGGGCACCCAGGCGACCGAGCTGATCCACATCGGTCAGGCCGTGCTCACGCTCGGCGGCGGGCTCGACTACTTCCTCGACACGGTGTTCAACTACCCGACGCTCGCCGAGTGCTACAAGGTGGCCGCGTACAACGCAGCGAACCACCTTCGCGCCGCGAAGGCCGTCGCGGAGACCGTCTGAATCTTCCGTCGTTTCCGCGCGCGGGCTCGACTCGCGGCCAGTCGCGTCTATACTCGAACAGTCTTTCGCAATCGGGGCCGACCAGCATCGACCGGACGAAACCTGTCCATCGTTGCGAGCCGTGGAGCATCCTGGCCACGTAAAAAGGATGCACAACAACAACTGCCAACACGCAGTACGCTCTCGCTGCCTAATCCCAGCGACGTGGAGTGGACCCGACGCCCGATGAGGTCCACCCGCGAAAAAAATCGGGCTGGTTCCAAAGCGATGCCTTACCGCCGCGGGACGAGACAACAGTCAGGCTGGTCTGGGGTTGGCGCCCGCCGCGAGCGGATGCCCCGGACGAGATTGAGATCGCGGACACGCTCGTAGACGCGATGGAGAGGCCGTCTCGGCACGGGGGTGCGAATCCCCCCGGCTCCATTCAAGAAAACAGCCCCCGCCCCGCGGGGGCTGTTTTCTTGAGTGGAACCGGGGGCTGTTTGAGCGGCGGCTGCTGCGGCAGCCGCCTTTGGTGCTAGAACGCGTCGCTTGAGCGGTCGCGGCTGCGGCCGCTCCCTTTGGTGCTACCGAACGCACGGGTGCCCTTGGACGAAGTCCAAGGAACGAATGATGTCAGCCGTCGACTCCGACGACCCAAACCGTCCGACACGACACGCACGGGTGCCCTTGGACGAAGTCCAAGGAACGGATGACGCCAGCCGTCGACTCCGACGCCGCTCGTTCCGTGGACTCTGTCCACGGGCGCCCGTTGCTTTCACACCGCCAAAGCGAGCGGGCGCTCGACATCGGGTGGCGCCACCTCTGGTGACGACGGGCTCGAACGCATACGACGCCCCTTTCGGGCCTACCCTGCCACACACCTCACCTCCTTCGAAGCAGAAACACTTCAGGCGAGGCGCAAACCTCAAGGAGCACACCATGGGCTGGGGCCGAACCCTCTTTCTCGGTGACATCGGAAATCGCCTCGACATCGCAGACGCCGAGCGCGACATCCGCTCGCTCAAGCGCGAACTCGACGCCGCCACGCGCGGCCGCGCGGCGCAGGACGAGCTCGTCAACGCGCTGTCCGCCGAAAACGCCGAACTCAAGCTCTATCTCGCCTCGATCGTGCGACTCCTCGTCCAGCGCGGCACGCTCTCGCGCGATGAGATCGAGAGCATGGTCGCCACGATCGACGAGGAAGACGGCCGCATCGACGGCGGGCACACGGGCGGGATTCTCTGACACCCGACCGCCGCCTCGCGCCAACCTTGATAGATGCACTCCGCTCAGCGCGCCTCAAGCACCTCGACCAACGCCGCCACCACCTGCACCGACTCCTCGTCGTCGGCCCGAAGTGCGATGGTCGAGTAGGCCGGGTTGTCGGGCACCAGTCGCACGACCGCCGATCGACGCCCCTGCTTGCCGAGCGCCTCGTCGCGCTGGAAGCGCTTGACCGTGAACCGTAGCCCCGACTCCGCGTCGGCGTGCTCGAGCATGCGCGCGAGCACCACCTTCCCAACCAGGCTTCCCTGCGGCGCATGCTGGAAGAGGCAGTACGCCCCATCGGGAATCGTCGGCGCCATCGACTGCCCGACGACCTGCGCGACAAACAACCCCTCGCGCGCGCCGTCGATGCCGTCGATCTCGACCCACTCGGTCGCGGCTTCCTCGAATCGTTGCGCCTCGCCGAACTCGCCAGCCGCGATCCGAAGCGGCACCAACGGAATCGCCCGCACACCCTGCCCTCGGGCGACGCGCCGGAAACCGCGCGGCGGATTCAACCGCGCCAGCGGCGCCACCGCATCGCCTTCCGGCTGCGCGCGAAGCCGGCGATACGCCTGCTCGGCCATCCAAGCCGTCACCACCTTCTGGAACGTGGCGTCGTTCATGAAGCGCACGAAGATGTCTTCGTTCTGGTCCATGCGGTCGACGAACAGCCGATCGAGCACGCTCTTGAACAGAAGCTCGAACTTGTCGCCTGGGTTCACCTCGGCCGCACGGCGCAGCTCGTCGTCACCCATCGCCGCCTCGACGATCTGATCGAAGAACAACTGGTCGGCCTGGTTGAAGTCGGTGCCGAACCGATCGTTCACGATGTCGATCAGCTGCGAGAGCGGGACAGGCTGCTCCCGGAGCGCCCCGCTGCCAACCTCATCGGGGCCATCGAGCTTCCGCGCCTCACCCTCGCGCAGCGCAATCGACCCCTCGCTGATCTTCTGCAGCCGGTAGTACTCGAGCCGCACCTCGTCGTCGAAGTGGTACGAGCCGCCGCCCGACCGCGCAGGCAGCCGCTTCAGCAGGTAGCGCACGAACACATACAGCCGCTCAAGATCCGAGTCCTGGTAAGGGATCACCTGGCTCACGAAGCCGTACAAGTTCTGGAACGCCTGCAGCTTGCCGCGCCAAAGCTCGATCTCGTCCGGCTGGTCGGCCATGCGGGCCTTGAATCGCGATAGCGCGGGGTCGAGCGCCGCGTTCATCGCCTGATGGTCCGCTGCGCTCTGCTTCTGCTTCGGCTTGAAGTACACCGCGCAGAATCGCTCGACCTCCTCCGCGAGATAGACGCCCGCTTCGTCGAGCTCTCCCTTGATCGCATACAGGCGCGCGGGGTCCACCTCCTCGCCCATCTCGGCGCCCTCGAAGTAGGTCTTGAACGCCTCGCGGATCTCCTCGCGATCGTTCACGAAGTCAAGCACGAAGGTGTCTTCCTTGAGCGGATGAATCCGGTTCAGGCGCGAGAGCGTCTGCACGGCCTGAATGCCGGCCAGGCGCTTGTCGACGAACATCGTGTGGAGCAACGGCTGATCAAAGCCCGTCTGGTACTTGTCCGCGACAAGAAGCACCTGGAACTCCTGCGACGCGAACCGCTCGGGCAGCTCCTTCTGCCGGATGCCGCCGTTCATCTCCTCCTCGGTGTACGAGACTTCCTTCACCGTGTCGTCCTGCACCGTGCCCGAGAAAGCCACGAGCGACTTGATCGGATACCCCTTCTCCTTGATGTACCTGTCGAAGCTCTGCTTGTAGCGAACGGCCTCGAGCCGCGACCCCGTCACCACCATCGCCTTCGCGCGTCCGCCGATCTTGTGCCGGGTCGAGGCGTAGAAGTGCTCCACCATCACCTCTGTCTTCTGGGCGATGTTGTGCGGGTGGAGCTTGATGAACCGCGCCAGCGCGCGCGCCGCCTTCTTGCGCTCGACATTGGGATCGTCGTCACACGACTTCAGCAACCGGGAGTAGGTCGCGTAGGTGGTGTAGTGCCGCAGCACATCGAGGATGAAGTTCTCCTCGATCGCCTGCCGCATGGTGTACCGATGGATCGGCCTTCCATCCCGCCCGAACACCGCCAAGGTCTTGTGCTTTGGCGTCGCGGTAAAGGCGAAGAAGCTCAGGTTCGACTGCCGCCCGCGCTTCGCCATGCTGCGGAAGAGCTCGTCGAGGTCCTCGCGCCCTTCGTCCGCCGCGCGCCGCTGCGCCTCGTCGCGCAACGCCTCGCCCCCCAGCACCTCCTTGAGGTCCGCCGCGGTCTCGCCGCCCTGCGAACTGTGCGCCTCGTCGACGATGACCGCGCACCGCCGCGTCCGCAGCGTGCCCGAACCCGCCTCTCCGCGCTCTTCCGACATCTTCAGCAACTGCCGCGACACATGCGGGAACTTCTGCAGCGTCGTGATGATGATCGGCACCGCGCTCTCAAGCGCCTCGGCAAGCTGCCGCGCGCTCTCGTCGATCTTCTCGACAACGCCTTGCTTGTGCTCGAACTGGTAGATGTTCTCCTGCAGCTGCTGGTCGAGCACCAGCCTGTCGGTCACCACGATCACGCTGTCGAACACGCGCGCATTCTTCTCGTCGTGCAGCGATGCCAGCCGATGCGCCAGCCACGCGATCGTGTTGCTCTTGCCGCTGCCGGCGGAGTGCTCGACGAGGTAGTTGTGCCCGGACCCCTCGCGTCGCGCCGCGTCGACCAGCATCCGCACAGCCTGCAGCTGGTGATACCGCGGAAACACCATCTGCTCGACCTTCACCTTGCGGCCCTGCTCGTCGCGCTTCTCGTCGACCTGGAGGTGGAGAAACCGCGCCAACAGGTCAAGCAGGCTGTCGCGCGCCAGCACCTCTTCCCAGAGATAGGCCGTGCGATACCCGCGGCCCGCGGGATCTGCAGGGTTGCCCGCGCCCCCGTTGTCGCCCTTGTTGAACGGCAGGAACTGCGTTGCAGTGCCCGCCAGGCGCGTGGTCATCGCCACGGAGTCGGTATCGACGCCAAAGTGCACCAGCGTACGCCGCTTGAACTCGAAGATCGGCTCGCGCGGGTCGCGGTCCTGCCTGTACTGTCGCCGCGCGTGCTCGACGGCCTGTCCTGTCATCGGGTTCTTCAGCTCGAGCGTGGCGATCGGAACGCCATTCACGCTCAAGGTGAGGTCGAGCGACTTCTCCGACCGAGTCGAGAAGCGCAGCTGCCGCGTCAGCCCAAGGCGGTTGCGCGCATAGCGGGCCTCGAGCTCGGGGTTCAGTTCATGCGCAGCCTTGAAGTAGGCCACGAACAGCGTGCGGCCGTAGCACTTGAACCCGTGCCGCAGCGTCGCCAGCGAGCCATTCGCGTCCATCCACTTGCAGAGATCGGTCAGGACCTGCTCCCCCGTCTTCGCGCCATGCAACGCCTCAAGCTTCGCCCACTCCTTCGGCTGCGTCTCGCGGATGAAGTCGAGCGCCTCTGCTGTGAAGATGGCCCGCTCGCGATCGAAGCCGTCGGGCGCCACCGACACATAGCCGCTCGCCAGCAAGTGGCGCTCGATGACCGTCTCGAATGCGGCTTCGGAGTGGCGGGGGGTGTTGGTCACTGATTCTCCTTCGGCGTTCAGGGCTGATTCGGGGCGATCCGCTTCATCGCTGCTTACACCCTATTCGCTTGCTCCGTGCGCGCCAACCAGTGTCGAGCGCAAGTCGACTCATCATAGAATCGAGGGCACTGCCTGCTGCCCCGATGCTAATCGACGTCGACTCTCCGCCATTCAAGCCGGAACTGACTGAGTGGATCCCGTTGATGTGCTCAATCTGGATCTTGCGCCCAGCCTCGCGTCATTCCTGCAGTTGAACTCTTCCATGTTGGCAACAGATGTGGCGGGATTGAGTTAACCGTTCTCGTGTGCGCCCCCGAGGCGCCCCGCGTTCACGGGGGCGGCGACACCAAGGCGCTCGGCGACGCGCCGGGCGCCGCGGCCAAAGGTCTCCGACTCGTACAGCACCTCAATGCGCATGGCGCCATCAGCCGTGCAGTAGGCGATCAGCGCGCTATTCCTCAGACATTGATCCGTCAACCCCCTTCCCGCAGGACGTGTGCGCGGACAACTGGCCGGTGCTCAAGACGACTGCACCACGTAGCTCGATTGGATCACCAGTCGATAAGCATACAAAGATACGAAACACTCGGTGCGTGACGCGCACTTCGTCGCAGAGAACAAGCAAGAGCGGCTGCCTACACTCGTACTCACGCGATCGGCAAATCTCAAGCATCTGCTCGAAATCCTCGCGGCTTGGTTCGACATGGCTCGCGGGGTGGAAGTGCCACTCACCCAAGTAAAATGTTCGGTCGCGGTCGAGCCACCGTTTCCCAAGCATCTCCCGCAGCCCGCGCACACCCCGCACGAACCAAGAGCGGCCGCGCTCGGAGTCTTCAGGCGGCGGCGTCGCCTCTCGAACGACGGCACGCGCGAGGTCATCCGAGTATCGCCCAATCAAAATTCCGCCCGTCTCCGCCGCGCCGGCGGCTTGGCAGTAGCGATCTAGGTCAACAAGAACAGCAGCTTCTAGCTCAACTGAGAAGACTCCATCATCACTACGGCCCCTCCAAGTCGTCATAGGCCTAGTTCCCTACGTGCGAACGTAGTAAGCGCGGGCGCAAAGCCCACAAACCCCTCGTCCGTTAGACGCTGTTCGAAGACGCGGAAGTCTGGCTGTATCGGCTTCCTCGCGACTAACATCTCCAACTGCTTGACGCACACCGCCGCCGCAAGAACAACGTCGTCATAGCGTGCCGGGAAAAGCGGTGACCAACAACCAGCGCCCTCAAAAACCTCTTCGCTCCCAGCCCATGCCTTCGCCTCGTCTTCAAGCCACGGGCGAATGGACTCGGAGAAGATGTTTCGAGGGAAGCGGTTCCCAGTAACACCAAAGCAAAACAGGCGCTTGCCGCGAGTCCCGAGCGCGAATGATACGAATGTGCGAGGGATCGACCACCACGCGCGCTCAATGTTCGAGAGCGTCGAGTCCGATGCGGTGCAATCGATGATGAGATCGTAGTCGTCAAGTTGAACCACAAGCTTCGTTACGTCGCAAGTTACGCTCTGGTTAAACTCTGCGACACGAACGGTCGGTGAGATCGTCCGAAGCCGCCGAGCGACGACCTCCACCTTTGACTGGCCGATGTCAACGAGGGTTCCAACGTGCCGATTTACATTGCCAGACTCAAGAGTGTCATGGTCGATCAGTGCGATGCGAGTTACACCAGCACGCACAAGCAGCTCCCCTACCATCGACCCGAGCGCCCCGACTCCAAGGATTGCTGTGTTGCAAGCCCTGACCTCGCTGGAGAGGCGTCCGCGCGCCTGAAGCCGGTCGCTCGACCAGTTGTTAGTAGCTACATACTCAAGCGCAACCGAATCAGCCAATCCTCCGACGCGGTCACGGTGCCACCATCCGCATTGGTTGGGCCGAAAGCCCCTCGGTTGGCCGAACTCTCCGGCAAGCCGAGGAAGTAGGAGAGCGTCCCAGTGAATCTCTCTATCAGCCTCTCCGATTCGCGCCGGGATCGGATAGCCGAGCATGAGGACGGCGCTTGTCTTCGCGCCTCGAAGCAGAGGGCACAGCCACTTGAGGAACTTGTCGACATTGATCGACATCGACTTTCCCACGCGCCGCAACTCGCCCCACGTTCCGGGCGCGTGCCAAGGCCGCAGGACCACCGGCCGCGGCCATAACCACCAGAAGCCGTCCACACGCTGCTCCTGGCCGAGCTCGGTAAGTTCGCGCCCCGCCCAGGATCGCAGAACCCTGCCGTGCAAGTCCTCGAATCGATGGACGATAAGGGCATTTCCCATGTCCTTCTCGGTCCCCGTCCGAATCACGCCGAACCCTCTCTCCCTTCCACTCCACACCGCAAACGACGCCGCGCTTTCGTCGTGAACAATTCGTCCATGAGGCCATCGACAATCAGTGGTTCGTGGACGATCGGGAAGCTCGAAGGGCTCGCCCGAGACAATAAGACTGTCGTTTGCCGCGCGGTACAGCCACTCGAGTGCCCGCTCGGCATGCCATCGAAGACGCTGCTCAGCGTCGCCAACGGGATCGCGCACGACGACCAGGCGGCGTTCGCCGCCGAGCGGCACATCGAGGCAGAGCCGCCCCTCTCGCCACGCACGTCGATCGCTGCCCGGAGCATTTCGCGCTTGGTGCGGGAACGTTGCCGTCATGCCTCCCTGTGCAGCCGGGTAGAACGAGACGCGCCCGAACGGATAGGTGTCGTCGAGCAGCACACACCATCGGGTCGAGACGCCAACGAACTCGCCGCCGACGTCTCGTCGGAGCGTGATCGTCAGAACCCACCGCTTCGCCTGTTCGTTGAACTTGGGGCCGTCTTCCACCGCGCACGCGGCGACCGCACGAAGGCCGCGCAGACCTCGCTCGATCGCAGGCGGTGGGAGGACGGTCGTCGTGGTCACGCGAATCGGCCACTCCCGGGCGTGGCAGGCCCCGTTGGCGGCGTGTAGCCGCGCCCCGAGCCGCCACCGCCGCCACCGTTCTCCGGCGGCTTCGGGAACTTGCTGCCGAACAAGTCACGCCAGAGGTTTCCGCTCCCAGTGCGGTCGTCCGAGTCGTATGCGTTGCGTGCGAGCACCGCGGCGTCCTTGACCTGGTCGTAGAACTTCTTGAAGTCGTCGGCCGAGATCCGCTTGAAGACGTCGTGGGTCGATACGCCGTAGTCCGGCAGGCTCGGCTTGCCGCCAGCCAGCACCGTCCGCGCGTACTCCGAGACGATCCTCTCCAGCGTCTTCACGACGCCCTCCGCGACGCTCTCGATGCCGTCGGGGCAGCACTCGCCGATGAGCCGCTCGAGCGGAAAGCCCTTCGGGTGCTTGGGCTCCTCGTGCATTTCGACGCGCCACCACTTGATGGCCTTCACGACGTTGACGAAGTGCTTTTTGGTCCGGTTGTTCTTGTCGCGCGTCCAGGTGATCTGAGCGATCGGGTGGGTCGACTCCCACCTATTCGCGTCGCGGTCCGGGATGCGAAGGGGCTGAGACTTCCACTCGGGTTCGTTCTTTGCCTCGGCGACCAGCGTCCGGGCATCGCTCCGGTAGCGGGAACCGAGCGCGAGCCACGACCGATGCAGTCGCCACTCGGGATCGTCTTCGAGACCATCGTCAGCCGAGAGCGCCTCTGACCGAAGGATGCCCGCCTCGGCCTCAGACGGCGCAGAGGTGAGGACGAGGTCGAGCTCGACGTAGGACAGCTCGATGCCGAGAGAGCGTCCCTGCTGCCGCCACTTCCCCTTGTAGTGCTTGTCGAGGAATGGCTTGAAGACGTCCATGGCCTTCGCCGGCGTGTACTCCTCCTCCGAGAGCTTCGTGACGACGATGATGTCGACGTCGGATCGCCGGTCCCCCTTTGGGCGAATCGCGGTCGAGCGCTTGTAGCTGCCCTGGAGGAAGTCCGCGACGAGGCACTTCTTCAGCCCCTCGTCCGCGTTGATGCGGTCACGCAGGGTCTGGTGCCCGGTCTTGAGGTCGTCCCGCATCGCCTTCGTAGGGCGGATGTTCTGAAGGAAGTCAGCAAAGTCGGTTTCAAGGATCATGGCTCGGCCTCCTGATGTGCCGCGGCGGACTTCACCGAGGGCGGTAGCGCGAAGGAGAGCTGGTAGGAACCGTCGCGCTCGATGCCGAAGTCGAACTCGTAGAGCGCGAGCCGACCGAGGGCTTCGCGCTGCTGGCCGATGAAGAACATCAGCGCGTTGGGGCACGCGAAGAAGACGTGCGTCCTCGCAGCGCGAGTCGGACGCGCGCTCGTGAGAAGCGCAGGCAGCGCGATCGCGAGCTGGTACGCGTGATCGGCGCCCTTGATGCTCTGAGGTGATGGTCCGCCCTCCGGGCTCAGCACCACGAGCTGTCGCACGGGCGGCGCGCCTGGCGATGAGAGGTAGGTCTCGACATCGGCGCGCGCATCGTGCGTGACGGACAAGCAGACCGCCACGTCGTCTGCATCGGGGTTCTTCTCGATCGTCTGGGGTGTTGCCCACGACGGGCCCGCCGCCGCGTTCTCGGTCGGTCGCCAGACATCCAGGTTCGGCTTCTGCAAGGGCGCCGCTTTCACGCCGGAGTTGCGGCTCAGCTCCCAGCCCGCGAGCAGTGCAAGGGAGCCGTGGCATTCGAGCGCGATCACGGGCTCCTCGGTGCGGAGCCTTGCTCGACGTTCCTGGTCGCCGAGGAACGCGAGTACCTGCGCAGCGCTCGCACTCCACGAACCGCCCGGCGCCAAGTGCCGACCATCGAAGTTCGACGAGACGCAGACCAGCTCGTCGACCTCGGATTCGAGGCGCTCGGCGAAGCGCATGAAGCTCCGCACGCCGATCGCGAATGGGCGCGTCGTCTTGGTGCCGACCTCGGACAGGAGCCCCTCCTTCAGGCACAGCGCGCGGAACGTGGCCTCGTCGAACGAGTGCTGGCCGCTCATAAGGAACTGCTGCACTAGGCTCTCGTAAGGACACGCGGCGCGGTCGGCGCTGGGCGTGCGGAGTCCGGCTGACTCGAGGGTCGCGTAGACGTACGACTTGAAGTCGCGACGACCGAAGTGGTCGAGCTGGAAACGGAGCGTGCGCGCGAACGCCGTGAACGCCTCGACATCGAGCTTCAGATGGGCGCGCCACTTCTCGCGGATCTTCCCGAGGTCGCTCTTGGCTCCATCGTCGAAGAACTTGGGCGGCAGCTCGCCGTCGAACTCCCGCAGCAGGCTCGCGAGCTTGTCGTCGTCCTTCCATCGCCAGTTGGACGCGAGGTGGAGGCGAAACGGAACGCGCTCCTGCTTAGAGAGGTGGAGGTATGACTTGTGAAAGCGCTCGAGCAGCGAGGCCTTCGCGCTGATGAAGTCCGCAGAGATCAGCGCATCGGCGCTGTACGCGGCGCGGTTGTCGACGTGGTACTTGAGCTGGAAGTAGTCCGCACTCGCCTGCCACCCCCCCGCGTTGATCCCTGGCGCTCGATAGAAGACCGCAACGTCGTCGACGCCATCGGCGTCGTCGTGCTCGAGGATGACGCGCTCGACCAGGGAGTTCGGGCGCAGCAGATCGGCTGCCTGCCGCCAGAAGAACAGCCCCTGGTAGACGTCGCCTTCAGTCCGTGCGGCAACTTGCCTCAACGCCATCCCGCGACTCCTCTCGCAACCCAGTGAACTGCAGCGTTCTCTTCGATCCTTCCATCCCCTGAATCTCGATCAGCATCCCCTGCAACGCGAAATCGACCGGTCACGGCTGACGCAATGATCGCGGCTCGGCGCTCTTTAAGCAGCATGACTGTGCGCTCGGTCGCGAACCGTACCGCGTCGAGTCTTGTTACATCCAGCGCGATTTGCTGCACGATCTCCCCTTGCTCCTGGATCGGTGGAAGCGAAATTCTAAGCCCCGCTACATCCTCGCATGTAAGCGCTCCCTTGGTGCCACCTGCATCGTCGCTGATGCTCCGAAGGTACTCATACGCTCGATAGAAGAACCATCGTAAAAACCAGCTTTCGACGATGGCATGGTCTGGCGCGACGAACGCAAGGTGCTGATTGACTGTTGCCTCGATTGCAAGGACCACTGCCTGGCCCCGCGTCCTTCCCTGGCCGGTGATAGCGACAAGCACAGTTCCAGGACACAAACGCGGAAGGTGGCACTCTCGTAGTGCCAACTCGCTCACAAACTGTTCCGCCGACTTCACCACCTCCTGGTTGACAACGCCGCTGTTGAGCCACGGGAGTACGCCTTCACTCCAATAATCTACATTGTCACGCTCGGGAGTTGAGCCATTGCCGACTCTGGCCAGATGGCCGACCTTCCAGATTCCCCAATGCGCCGGGATCTCGCCTAGCCACGGCACGCCGGAATCGCGCAGCTTCACGTTCGGGTCGAGCCCGCGGGTGACTGCGGTGGCGATGATGGCCTTGCGTTTCTCGGCGAGAAGTTCGAGCAGGCGCTGCTTTGCGGCGATCAGCGCGTCGATCCGCGCGGTCTCGCGGTCGAGGAAGTCCGCGATCAACTGCTGTTCGCCCATGGGCGGGATAGCAATCAAGACTTCACGAAGCTCATCTGGATAAATGTGCTTGACCGTGCTGCCACGCCCGGCGAGCGATTTCTGCGCCGCGACGGGTGCGGCATCAGTTGCATAGCCAAGGAATCTTGGCGCGAAAGGCTGGGTGGGCCTGAAGACGATCAGGTCACTGCCACAGCGCGCGCCGCGGAGAAGATTGACCGCGGACTTCCCGATTTCCTCGATCGTCTCGCCAGACGCAGCGAAGAGGACATCGCCAAACTCGATCGGCGTGTACTCAGCGGCGCGCTCCTGCGAGATGCATGTTCGTGCACGATCGATGAAGTTGTTGAATGCCGTATAGAGCTCGCCATAGCGGACGCATGGCACGCCCTCCTCTACGGCATCCGCCTTCGATCCGCCCGAGCCCTTGAACAGGCGACCAAGAAGCCGGAGGGGCTTCACACTCCAGTGCGACGGCACCTGACCGATGAGTTCGACCCCGCTCACGCCGTCACCTCACGCAACAGCCGCAGAATCTCATCCTCCGCCTTCTTCAACTCCGCATCGATCTCCGCCAGCGGCCTCGGAGGAGTGAACACATAGAAGTACCGATTGAAGTTGATCTCATACCCGACCTTGTCCTTGCTTCGGTCCATCCATGCGTCGGGCACGTACGGCTTCACTTCGCGAGAGAAGTAGGCGTCGACATCCTCCTTGAGCGGCACATTCTCGAAGTCGCGCAGGTCCGCGTCGGCTTCCTTGCCGACCACGGTGGCCTTCGCGTCGCGCTGCGTGAACACCGAGCGAAACAGCTTCTGCTCAGTCGCCTTCCAGCGACTCCCACGCTTCTTCAGCAGCGCCTCGATCTCGTCCCACGTCGCGGGCCAGTCCAGGCGCGGCTCTCGTCCGAGCGCCTTGTCGATGGCCTGCACGTCATCGAGCAGGTGCGGGCACGCATCGAGAAAGCGGGCCTTGTCCTCGGTCGTCATCTGGTAACGAAGCCGCACGGGCCGCTCGACGGTGACACGCGTGTATCCGAAGTCGTCGTTGTCGAAGATTTTGGAGCGCGGGCCCTCCTCGAACTTGCCGTACAGCCGCACGATCTCCTCGATCTGCGCGATGGTCATGTGCCGCCGCTTGTCGCCGAGGCTGCGCTTGCTGTCCTCGCTGCCGCCGGGCGTCCAGATGTCGCGCGCGTCGAGAAGCTGCACCTTGCGCTTGCGCCGCTTCTCCTTGCGGTTCGTCACCACCCAGACATAGGTGCCGATGCCCGTGTTGTAGAACATCGACTCCGGCAGCGCCACGATCGCCTCGAGCCAGTCGTTCTCGAGCAGCCACCTGCGGATCTCGCTTTCGCCCGAGCCCGCGCCGCCCGTGAACATGGGCGAACCCGAGAACACGATCGCCATTCGCGAACCATGTTTGTGGGCGTCGGGGTTCACCCGCTCGCGCTTGGCCCACATGTGCTGGAGAAAGAGCAGCGCGCCGTCGTTCACGCGCGGCAGCCCCGCGCCGAAACGACCGTCGAAACCGCGCTTCTCGAACTCCTTCTCGATCTCCTTCTGCTGCTTCTTCCAATCGACCCCGAACGGCGGGTTGCTCAGGAAGTAGTCGAACGAGTCGCCGCCGAACCTGTCGTCGGTGAAGATGTCGCCAAACCGCACGCTGTCCTCGTCGCCGTGCTGGCTCACTTCCTTCATGAGCATGTCGGACGCCGCAGTCGCGTAGGCGCGCTTGTTGTAGTCCTGCCCGTAGACATAGAGCATGGCATCGGAGTGATGCTCGCGGAGGTAGCGCTGCGCCTCGGCAAGCATGCCGCCTGTTCCGCACGCGGGGTCGAGCAGCTTTCGCACCGTTCCGCGCGTGGCGAGAAGCTTGTCGTCGTGCATGAAGAGCAGGCTGACCATCAGGCGGATCACCTCGCGCGGCGTGAAGTGGTCGCCCGCCGTCTCGTTCGCCAGCTCGTTGAAGCGACGGATGAGGTTCTCGAAGATCAGGCCCATTTCCTCGTTGGGCACGCGCTCGGGGTGCAGGTCGACATCGGCGAACTTCGACACCACGAGGTAAAGCAGGTTCGCCTCGTGCATCTTCTCGATCTCGGCCTCGAACTCGAAGTACTCGAAGATGCGCTGCACATTGGCCGAGAAGCCCTTGATGTAGCTGACGAGGTGCTTGTGGATGTTGTCGGGGTCGCCCTTGAGCTTGTCGAAGTCAAGCGGCGAACGGTTGTGGAACCGCTGCCCCGCGACGCTGTTGAGCTTCTTGTCGAGGGCGTCGCCCTGGATCTTGCCGCCCTTGCTGCGCTCGTGTGCGGCAAGCACCTTCTGCTTCGTGCCCGAAAGCACGCAGTCGAACCGCCGGAGCACGGTCATCGGAAGCATGACCCGCTCGTACTGCGGCGGGCGATACGGCCCTCGCAGGAGATCCGCGATCGACCAGATCAGGTTTGCGAAGTCCCGATGTTCCATCATTCCACCTCTTGCATCGAACTGTGGAGCCGCACCCGATCGCACGGTGGAGGAGCCGATCCGCCAACGCTGAAGAGGCTGTTGCCGTTCCGACGCATCAAGCGCGGCGCGCGAGGCTCGGATCGTATCGAACCACCCGAGCGCACGCGACCATTGGTGCATGCGATGCGCGGCGAACCTCGGGCGATGTGGGGTCCGCCTGCGGGCGAGCGATGGTGTGCTTGGACTGCGCATCACGACCGCGACGCGGGAGCAACGATCGATGCAGGCGCTGCGGAACACCCCGACTCTCGGGACGAGTTTCCAATAACCCACATTTCGAAAATTGCGAAACTTCTCTCTTGATTCGACCTATCAAGGCGATAAAGTTTCGCACTTGGCGAAAGGAACCCCTCGTTGATCAGCGAACGCCTCAAACTCGCGCGGCAGCAGCGCGGCTGGACACTCGAAGCGCTGTCGGGCGTCACCGGCATTCCTGTCTCGTCGCTGAGCGAGTTCGAGACAGGCAAGCGCGAGCCGCGGCTCGTGCACCTTGAGAAGCTTGCAAAGGCGCATGGGCGGTCGCTTGCCGCGCTTCTCGCGGGCGAAACCGACGGTGCTGGCGCCGCTTCGGCGCTGCCGTCGGCGCCAGCCATGGTGCTCTGGCGACAACGGCCCGAGGCGGCCGACACGGCCGCGGCGCTCGAGGCGAGGTTCCTCACGCTCTGCCGCTGGTATCGCAACCTCGAGGAGTGGTGCGACGAGAAGCGCCCCTGCCTCCTGCCAGACGCGCCGCAACCGCGCGCCGCCTTCGACCGCTCCGCCGCGGAGTCGCTGGCCTCGCTTGTACGCAACCAGCTCAGCCTCGGGCAGCAGCCCGCGTTCTCGCTGCTCAGCGTGCTCGAAAGCACCTGCGGCGTGAAGGTGTTCCACCTCGACTTCGAGCCCGCTGGCACCGCGGCGTGCACACGCAGCGACGAACTCGGCATGGCGATCCTGCTCAACGCACGAAACAAGCGCTGGCGGCGAAACTTCGACCTTGTGCACGAACTGTTCCACCTTCTCACCTGGCGGGTGTTTCGAAACCCCGACGGCAGCCCAAACCAAACCGCATCTGGCTCGACAGAGGCGGAAGAACGGCTCGCGAATGCGTTTGCCGCGTGCCTGCTGATCCCCGAGGAGCCGCTCCGCCTTGCCGTCAGGTCCGCGGCGAAGTCGAACGGCCGCCTCCTGCCCACCGAGTACTTCGATCTCGCTCGGCAGTTCGATGTGTCGGTCGATGCGCTCCTCTGGCGCATTCGCGAGGTCTTTCGACGCCCAGCCGACGACACACAGCGCGACCTCGCGCAATGCAGGCTGCTGTGGCCGATGCACGAGGTGCGCACGGACTCGCCCCCGCCACCGCTGCCCGAACGCTATCGCGCACTGGCGCTTCGCGCGCTGCAGCAGGGAGAGTTCTCCAGTGGCCGCGCAGCGGAATACCTGGGCATGACACGGCATGAGGTGCTGGCGCTTGCCGAGGCGCCGAGTTTGCCCGAGGCCGCCGGATTGAGCGATACGGCAATGCTCGGCATTGGCGATGAGTTCGATCAGGGCTCATTTGCGGAGGGCGAGAGGCTCGATGACTCGACCCCGTTTGATCCTGCTTGACACGAATGTCGTGCTGCGGCTCTTCGAGCTTGGTGCCTGGGAATCGGTGACGAAGCGGTTCCGGATCGTCCTGACGGAGGCCGTGGTCGAGGAATCGCAGTTCTACACACGCGACGGGGAGCGGATCTACATCGACTGGGAGCCGATCCTCGCCGCCGGCGCCGTCGAGGTTCGACAGGTTCCACTTCGAGAAATCGAGCGATTCAAGTCTCGATTCGACGCCACCTATCTCGACAGGTTCGACCCGGGCGAAACCGAGTCGTTGACCCTCATGCAGTCCGAGCGCGAGTCCTCGATCTGCTCGGCCGACGCGATCGTCTGGCGCGTACTGGGCAACACAAACGACGGCGAGCGCGGAGTCTCGCTCGAAGAGCTTCTGCAACGAGCTGGACTGACCAAGGCGTTGCCCGATCAATTCTCGAAGGCCTTTCGCGAACGGTGGACGCGAAAGGGCGAGACGGAGCGGTTCATGGGTCTTGGAGGTCTCTGAGAAACCTGGTGCCCTTCACGCGCGCGAGCGAACGCATAGGCGCGTGGCTTGGTGCGCGCAGCCCTCCTTGCACCCCTTGCCGCGGCCGGTCGCCACCGCACCCGCCAGTGAGAGACCACAGGCGCTCTCTCAAGCGCCTACGAGAAACCACGGGCGCCCTTTCGAGCGCCCGTGGTGCGTGCGTCCCTTTCCGCACTTTCCCTCTCCGCCCCAACGGCGAAGTCTGTCGTTCAGCGGCGGCGGCGGCGAGCGCCGAAGACCGCGGTGATTCCGAGCATCGCGATCGCGCCCGGCGTCGGGATCGCGCTGTTGAAGCCCTCGATTCTCGCGTCGCCGACGTCGGCGCCCGTCAGGTTGGTCTGCGCGAGCCCAAGCTGCAGCAGGAGCGCGGCGAAGTTCGACGAGACGAGGAGGTCGCCAGTCGCGCCAAAGGTGTCGGCCGTGGGATTCGCGCTCGTGATGGCGACATCGAACAGGACGCCAAGCCCGCTCACGCGGTCGGCGACCTTGAAGCCGTTGTCGAACAGAATCTCGAAGTTGCCGACGGTCACCGCGTTGTTGAAGGTGATCGAGCCGCGGTGATTGATCGAGCCAGCGAAGGTTCCGAAGAAGTCGGCGGTGTCGTAGCGGAAGGTCGTCGGCCGATCGGCCGAGCTCGGCGGCGTGATCACGAACGCGACGGAGTTCGGACCGAGGTTCCCCGGCGCGATCACGCCGTCGCTCACGCCCGTGAGCTGGAGATTCGCGGCTGCCTGCAGCAGCGCGAGATCGAGAAGGACATTCGTCTGACCTCCGACGGTCTGGACGAATCCCGCAGAAGCTGCGGTCGTGGCGCTTCCTGCCACAAGCAATGCGATAACAGTGCGGTTCAAACGCATGACAGACTCTCCTTTTCAACTGTGCTGACGATTCCAGCGCTCTCCCTCCAAGCCGCACGGCAACACCATGCGGTCGGGGGGCGTCGGCCCAATCCGAGCGCCCCAAAGGCTGGTTCTCCATGACCGCGGAACAGCGGCGGAGATTCAGAAATGATCCTGACCGTCTGCTCGCCCTCGCGAGCGTCAGGACTGTTGCAGTACGACGCGGGCGACACGGTGGATTCGGATATTCTTCGAAAGAACATCATTTCGGCCCGATGCCGCCTCTCTAGACCTTCGCTCGGCAGCATCCGAGAACCCATCCCCAGCCGCCTTCCGAGCCGATAGGAGCGAATAGGCGCCAATGGACTGGATCCGCCGCGCCATGCGCTGCGGGCGTGCGTATCACCGCGGGTACAAGCGAGCACCCCAGCCACCCGCGTCGAACGAGATGGCCCACACACGCAACGCCTCCCTGACCCAGACCAACTGGGACCTCATCCGCGACGCGGCGGGCGGCTCGCCCACCTCGCAGGCGAGCCTCGAGCAGGTCGCGCGCCGCTCGTGGCCCGCGATCTACGCGTTCATCCGCGCCTCGGGCCGCAACCCCGACGAAGCCGCCGAGCTCACGCAGGGCTTCCTCTGCGATGTCTTCCTCGCGCGCGGGCTCCTCGAGAAGGCCGATCAGTCGCGCGGTCGCTTCCGCACGCTCGTCCTCGGCTCCGTGCGCAACTACCTCGCCGACGTGCACCGCCGCAGGACCGCCTCGACGCGCCACCCGAGATCGGGGTCGATCGGCCGGCTCGACGACCTCTCCGAGCGCACCACCGAGCCCGCGGGCATGCCCGCGCTGACGCCCGAGGCAGCGTTCCACGCGCGCTACGTGGCCACGATCGTCCGCGCATCCACGGAGCGTCTTCAGCGCGAGCTTCTCGCAGACGGCGACGAAGCGGGCTGGGAGATCTTCCGAGGGCGCGTGCTGCAGCCCTCGATCGACGGAACGGCCGTGAGCTACGAGCATATTGCGCCGCGCTTCGGTCTCGGCAAGGGCGCATGCGCCGCGAAGCTGCTGATGATGAAGCGGCGGTTCGCGTCGATCCTCATGCAGGAGCTGCGCGCAACCATCGACAACCCGAACGACCTTCAGGAGGAGATCGCCGATCTCCTCGCGCTGCTCCAGTCGCGGTGAATGCGGAGCGTCTCCCGCAGTCCCGCAGCGAATCGACCGCCAGACACCACCGATGAACAGCCGACCCGACACGCCAGGACCACACTCGCCCTCGGGCACGAGCCTCGGCGACACGCTGCGCTGGGCGTTCGAGCTCGACCAGTCCCCCGCGCTCGCGGGCGCGACCTGGATCACGCGCGAGATCATTCCCGCGGCACGCGACCCGTTCGATGCGATCCTCGCGCCGTCGACCTCGATCGACGCGCTGCGCGAACTGAAGAACGCCTACAAGATGCTGCGGACAAGCGGCGCGACGGCGCCAGAGCGGAGCCTCGCGGCGCGGCTCTACGCGGCCACCATCGCGGCGGCGCTGGTGCGGCATGAGACGCAGATCTCGACGCAGGCTCCCGCGGCGCTGCAGCGCGCGTTCACGGAACTCGCCGAGGACGACTCGATGCCCGAGCGGCTGCGCGAGATCGCAGCCCTCGCGCTCACTCGCCCGCTGCCGGAAGCTCGGTGAAGCCCCCGCGCCGCGCTGGCGCATTGCCCTCGCCCTCTTCTGCGGGAAGGCGCTCGAGCTCTGCGAGCTCGTCCTTCGAGAACGGTTCCCAGCGGATGCGCGCCGCGCCGAGCGAGTTTCCCGTCGCAAAGGCGATGTCGACAAGCGCGATCTCGTAGGCAGCGAGCGCAGCGACCTCCCTGCTCTGCGCATCGGCAAGGCGCGAAGACGCGTCGAGGACATCGGTGCTCGTGCGCAGGCCGACGTCGAACTGCCGCTCCTCGGCCGCGAGCGTGCGCGCGGCAAGCACCGTCTCGAGCCGCGCCGCGAGGATCCGCTGCCACGACTGCGTCAGCGCGTCGAGCGCGTCGTGGACCTCCGTCTCGATCGCAAGGCGGCGCGCCTCGCGGGTCCCGAGGCGCTGCACACGCGCGAGGATGGCAGCGTCGACGCGCGACTGCGCGGCCTCGTTCCCCAGCGGAATCTCGGCGCGCAGGCCCACGTTGAAGCTGTCCGAGTCGCCGAGCCCTCGGTAGGCGTCCTGCGGCTCGCCGCCCGCGCCCTGGATGTCGTAGCCATAGTCGAGGACGAAGAGCGGAAGCGCCGCGTTGCGGCGGAACCCGATCTCGCTCTGGTCGATCGCAAGCTGAAGCTCGAGCTCGAGCATCTCCATGCGGTCGGCGACCGCGCGCGCCGCGAGCGCCGACGCATCGAGCTCGAGTCCGAGCGGGTTCGGGTCGGTCGCCGGAACAAGCGGCACGGCGCCGCCCACGGGCATGTCGGCGCGGTTCATCAGGCGCTTCAGCGCGCGCTGGCGGATGCGCAGGTCCGCATCGGCCACGATGATCTGCTCGAGCGTGCGGCCGAGGCCGCTCTCCGCGCGCACGACCTCGATCTCGGGGGCGTCGCCGCTTGCCACGCGCCTGCGGGCGCGCTCGAGCTGCCGCTGCGCGGTCTCGAACTGCGAGCGACGCACCTCGAGCTCGCGCACGGCGGCATAGAGGTTCCAGTAGGCCTTGTCGGCGTTCGCGATCACGCGGATCGCCTCGAGCTTCGTGCGCGCGTCGGCGATGTCGCCCTGCCACCGCGCCACGCGGATCGAGTGCGTGTTCGCCGCGACGCCCGCACCGCGCAGGAGCGGCTGGCTCATCGAGAGCCGCAGCGCGGCGAGCCAGTCGTCGCCGGGCGCGCCGAACGAGAGGCCCTCCGAGCCACGGTTGAGCGGACTCGAGAAGGAGATGTCGCCGCCTGTCGCAAGCGGCAGCCGCACGCCGACCTCCATCGACTCCGAGTTCGTCGGCTGCCCCTGCGCAAGATCGGCGAAGAGGCTGTTCTCGTTGCGGCGGTAGGACGCGAAGAAGACGCCCTCGAACTTCGCCTCCTCCGCCGAGAGGTTCGCCCGCGCGATCGCGGGGTCGACGAGCTGCGCGCGCAGCTCGAGGTTCCCTGCGAGGACGGCCGCGCGGACATCCGCGATCGAGAGCGCAATCGCCGCGTCCTTCGCGGGGGCCGCGGGCAGCGCGATGTCCGCAAGCGACCGCCGCGCCGCCTCCTCCAGGGGAACGGGCGCCACGCTCGACGCAGCCTGCGGGTCGAGGCCATCGATCCGCTTCAACCTCGACTCGGGCACGCGCCAGCGCGGGTCGTCGTTGTCGAAGATCCCCGTGCGGCAGGCGGACATCGACCCCGCTGCGAACACGGCGGCGACCATCGCGGAGGAACCAAGCGTGCGTCGGGTCATTCGTGCCTCAGTGCCTCGATCGGATCCAGCCGCGACGCCTTGATCGCGGGGAACATGCCGAAGATCACGCCCGTGGCGGCGCTGAAGACGAAGCTCAGCGCGACGGCCCAGAAAGGAATGTCCGCCTGCTCGAGCTGCGCGCCGGGGATCTGCGTCAGGCCGAACGCGGCGAGCCGGCCGACCGCGATCCCGATGAAGCCGCCGACGAGGCAGAGCGTGACGGCCTCGAGCAGGAACTGAAGGAGGATCGCCATCGGCGTGGCGCCGACGGCCTTGCGCAGGCCGATCTCGCGCGTCCGCTCGCTCACAGAGACGAGCATGATGTTCATGATGCCGATGCCGCCGACGAGGAGCGAGATCCCCACGATTCCGCCTGCGATGGCGGTGATGCCCGTCGCGAGCGCCTTGAACTGCTCGATGAAGCGGTCGATCGCGGCGACCTGGAAGGTCTCGACGCCTCCGGGCTCGATGCCGCGCGCGCGGCGCATCACGAAGCGCACCTCGTCCTGCCCTTCCTCCGCGACCTCGGGGCTTGTGAAGAGCCCCTCGACGCGCATGAAGAAGTTGCGGTCCTGCAGCTTGGCCGCGACGGAGAAGGGAATGAAGATCTCCGTGCTCGAGGTGTTCATCCCGAAGAAGCGCGCCTGCGTGGTCTCGACGATGCCCACGATGGCGAAGCGGCGACCGCCGATGATGATCGACTCGCCCACGGGGTTGAGCGGCAGGTTCAGCTCCGTGATCGCATCGGCATTGACCAGGCACACCTGGCGCTCGCCGTCCTCGTCGATCTGCGTGAAGGGGCGGCCTTCCTGGACGAAGCGGTTCTGCACCACATGCCAGTCGGGCCAGATTCCCGAGATCGTGATCCCCTCGATGATGCGGTCGCCCGCCTCGACGGCGAGGCCGACCTCCGTGATCGGCGTGACGGCCTTCACCAGGGTGCAGTCGTCGCGGATCGCGCGGACCTCTTCGGGCGTGACGCGGATCTTCTCCCACGGGTACATGTTCCGCGGCGAGTTGTCGGGGCGGTCGGGGAAGACGAAGAACTTGCTCGCGCCGACCGACTCGAACTCGCTCAGCACGCGCGTGCGCAGGCCCGTGAGCGCCGCGATGACCGCGGTCGTGCTCGCGACGCCGACGATGATGCCGAGCGCCGTCAGGAACGCGCGCGACTTGTTCGCCCAGATCTGCGAGAACGCGAGCGAGATCGCCTGCAGCCAGAAGAGCGGGTTCAGCACGCCTCACCGCCCTTCATGGCCGCAAAGGCGGATGCGCCGGGCAGATGTCGCCCCGCCGCATCCTCCGCCACGGGAAGATCGCTCAGCACGCGCCCGTCGCGCAGCCGCACCACGCGCTGGCAGTGCGCCGCAACCTCGTCCTCGTGCGTGACGATCACGACCGTCTGCCCTTCCGCATGGATCTGGCGGAAGAGCGCAAGGATCTCGGTCGTGGTGGCGCTGTCGAGGTTTCCCGTGGGCTCGTCCGCAAGCAGGATCGACGGCTTGTTGAGGATCGCGCGTGCGATCGCCACACGCTGCCGCTGGCCGCCCGAAAGCTGGTTCGGCCTGTGGTGGACGCGCTGCGCGAGGCCCACGCGGTCGAGCGCGGCGAGCGCGCGCGCGCGGCGGCCGCGCCAGCCGCCAGCGGCATAGACCAGCGGCAGCTCGACGTTCTCGAGCGCGGTCTGCCGCGGCAGGAGCTCGAAGCTCTGGAAGACGAAGCCGATCTCCTCGTTCCGGACCTGGGCGAGTTCGCGCGCGCCCATCCTGCTGACATCGCGGCCGTTCAGGAGATACGAACCGGCGGTCGGGCGGTCGAGGCAGCCGAGCATGTTCATCAGCGTGCTCTTGCCGGAGCCCGACGAACCCATGATCGCGACCATCTCGTTGCGACCGATCCCGAGATCAAGGCCGCGCAGCGCGTGGATCGTCTCGACGCCGACCTTGTAGATCTTGGTGAGGCCGCGCACCTCGATGAGGGCGCTGCCCGACGAGGCGCGTCCGTCAGCCATTCGCCTTCCCCGATCCATCGGCTGCGAGCCGTTCGGCGGCGTCCTTCGCGGTCTCCTCGCGCACGCGATCGCCCTCCTTGAGGCGCTCGAGCACGCGGTACGGCCCCGTCACGACCGTGTCGCCCGCCGCGAGGCCCTCGAGGATCATCGTGTCGGAGAGGTTCGAGGGCCCCGTGCGCACAGGCGTCGGCACGGCCTTGCCATCGACGACCTTGAAGACGATCGTCGCCTTCTTGCGCGCTGCGTCGACGAGCGGACTCTCGCGCAGCGACTCGGGAAGCTCGTCGAGCTTGCGCTCCATCAGCGCCTGGCTCGGAACGAGGAGCCCGCTGCTGCGGCCGACCACGATGTCGACGTTCGCGGCAAGGCCAGAGAGAAGCGTCTCGCCGTCGGCCAGATCGAGGTTGACCTCGCACTTGAACCAGCCGCCCCCGCCGCTCCCTGCGGCGCCCATCCCCGTGTCCGTTCCGCGCGACAGCGCCACGCGCTCGACGGTTCCCGCGAACTCGCGGTTGCGGTAGGCGTTCACGCGCACGGTCGCTGACTGCCCCGCCGCGACGCGCGCGACATCGCTCTCGGCGACCTTGGCCTTGAGCCGCACCGTGCCGAGGTCCGCGATGCGCAGGATGCGGGTACCCGCGTTGTTCATGGTGCCCACGACGACAAGTTCACCCGCCTCCGCGTTGAGCTCCGTGATCTGCCCGTCGATCGGTGCAGTGATCGTGGTCTTCTTGAGGAGCTCGCGCGCGCGCTCGATGTCGGCCTCGGCGGCCGCGAGCGAGCTCTCGATCACGGAGAGGCCCTCGCGCGCCGCGGCGATCTGCGCCTCGAGCTCGCGCACGCGCGCGATGGCGTCGTCGAGCGACGCGCGGCTCACGTCGCCCGTCTTGAAGAGCGCCTCCTGGCGCTCAAGGTTCGCCTTCGCGTTCGCCAGCTGCGAGATCGGCGCGGAAAGCCGCTCCTGCTCGCTGCGGAGGCGGAAGCGCTCGCCGTCGCGGCGCGCCATCTGCGCCTCGAGCGAGGCCTCAAGGTCGCGGTCGTCGAGCTTCACGATCACCTCGCCTGCGCGGACGGTCGCACCCTCGCGGAAGGGCAACTCGAGGATGCGCGCGCTGACTTCCGCCGAGACCTCGACCTTGACCTCTGGCTCGAGTTCGCCCGGCGCAGAGATCGTCTCGACGAGCTCGCGCACCTCGACGGTCGCCATGCGCACGGCAAGCGCGTCGTCGCGCGAGCCGAAGGCCGGCATGTACTGGAGCACGGACGGGCCTGCCACGACGAGCCCGACCACCGCAACGGCGAGGATGGAGGAGATGACGATGAGGAATGTTCGCACGGGGATCTCTGGGACCAAAGGCCGCCGCCTGCGAAGGCGCGCGGAGGGGCAGCGTATTCCGAAGCGCCCGCAGCCGGTTGCCGCCCGAAGCGCACGCGTCGGAGAAAAAGACCGCCCCCCGGCAGAAGCCGGGGGGCGGATGGTTCACACTTCGAGATCGTGGCCTGATCGGGGGGCACCAGGCCCTCCGTCAGCCACGCACCCGCTTACGGGCAGGCACCCCAACCCGCGAGGAGCGCGGTGAGATCGCTGCCGTTCACGTTGCCGTCGCTGTTGAGGTCGGCGGCCGGGTTCGACGTGCCCCACGCTGCGAGGAGCGCCGTGATGTCGCTGCCGTTCACCTGGCCGTCGTTGGTCAGGTCGGCAGGGCATGGAGGCGCGCAGCCGCCCGGGAAGGCGTCGAAGTCACCGTTGACGGCGACAACCCAGCGCGCCGTGAAGGCTGCACCGAGCGACTCCGTCAGCACGAACTCCGGGTTGGCGACACAACCGAGCTGGCAGTAGGTCTGGCTGCCAGCGTCGACGGTGTTGCCGCCGGCCAGCATCTGGTAGCCCGCGTTGCCAGGAATGCCGTTGGCGGTGGTCTGCGTCGACGGGAAGTCGACCACCACCACGATGCTCTGGTTGCTGAAGTCCTCGACGCAGAGCGGTGGGTCGTAGTTGACCGGGCTGACGCCCACCTGACCCGCCATGAGGACGGCACGCGAGTCGATCTCGACGAGGTCGCCGCCCGCGCCACGGATGCGCGGAGCGCCGCCGTCGATGTCACGGTAGATGCCGACGGTCGCCGGGAGAGGGATGTCGGAGAGGAAGAACGCACACCCGGTGCCTGCGGTGTTCAGGCCGCGACGGACAGACCAGAGCCCGAGGCGGACGCACTGGATCTGACCGCCAATCGCGCCCGCCGCAAAGGTGCGGGCGTAGCTGTTTGCACTCGAGAATCCAGTCGCGCAGGGCGCCGCCGTGGGCGTCACCGAGCAGCGAACGATGCCGCTTGCCGTCGTCTCAGCCGAGTTGATCGTCACGGTGTCCGGGCCTGGGCTGACGCAGGCGCCCGGGATGAGCGGGGCCGTGCAAGAGGAGGGCTCGCCCGTAACGCGGATCGTGTACTCGTTCGAGAGGCCGCTGCCGCAGGGAAGGCCTTCGAATCGAGCATTGCCCGAGGAGTCGACCGAGCCGACCACGAGCAGATAGGTTCCCGGGTTCAGGCAGGCCGTTGCGGTTGCACCGCACGCTGCGAAGCCCGAGCTGAGCGTGGTCGTGGCTCCGCAGGCGCCCGCGAGCACAGAGACACTCGTGAACTCGTCGGACTTGACCGACACCGTCACGCTGAGCTTCTGGGTGACCGTGAGGGTGTACCAATCGAGATCGCGGACGCCCGCATCCGCCCAGAGCGTGCCTTCGACGGTATCGCCCACGGCGATCGGAGTCGTGGCATTCGGCGTCGAGTTGCAGCCGCCGTTGGTGTTCTCGCCGCAGGCCTCGCCCTCGTTGGCCGTCGAAGTGTCGAGTACGCAGGTCGGGACAACGGAGATGGTCAGCGTGCCGCTGCCGACGAAGGTGTCGGAGGTGGCTCCGCCGAGCGCCACGAAGTAGGTGGTTCCGCCCTCAAGCAGAAGGTTGGGGATGGTGCTTCCCTCTCCCGTGCAGCCAGTGCCATCCTGATTGCACGCGATCGTGGCGAACGCATCGTTGCATCCGGTCGTGATGGCCATCCGCGTGTTGAAGTTCGCCGCACCGCAGGTCGAGAAGGTGTAGCGACCCGACACCGCTGGGGTGAAGGAGTAGAAGTTCGTGTTGTAGATGGTGTCATCCTCGCCCGGACCCGGGTTGCAGATGCCCGTCATGTCGAAGAAGTTCTCCGTGATGCCGTTCGCGAACGCGTTCGCGCCCACGATGACCGCGGCGGGGTCGGCGCAGGTGCTTCCTGGCGGAAGGGTGCACGGCGTGCCGCTCAGCCCGATCGTGTAGTCGTTCGACACCGCGCCGCCGCACGGGGATCCCGTGAAGGCTTCGGGGAGCGCCACGAGAAGGTAGCTGCCCGCGGGAAGGCAGACGGTGTAGGTCTCGGGGCACGAGCCGGTCGTGGTGCCGCCGCCGAGGAGATCACCGCCGCACACGCTCAGGATGGCAGCGAAGGCGGGCAGTGCCTCGCTCGCGCGGAGGCTGATCGTGACCTCGGTGGGCGCGTTCAGCGTGAAGCGATACCAGTCGGTGTCGCGGGTGTTTTCGTTCGCCCAGAAGGTGCCCTGAATGACATTCCCGAGCGCGATGGCTTCGGTCGGGGTTCCAGTGCTGTTGCAGCCGCCGTTGGTGTCCGCGCCGCAGAGCTCGGCCTCGAACCCCGTTGGGGTAGCGAGGGTGCAGTCTCCGCCGTGCGCGGACATTCCAAAGCCTGCCGTCAGCAATACGGCCGTGGCGAGGCTCGAACAGTTACTCATCTTCATCGCATCGCTCCTTGGGGTGTTCTTCCGTGGGGTGTTCTTCCGTGTCTTCGAGAAGCAGGGCCTCGGCCTCGCGGTCCCGATGCACGGAACCTCCGTGCAACCGCGACAGCGCTGCCACAACAACCGCTCAACGGGCCAACACAATCGGCCGATTGAGCCTGCCGCGCCGCCTCGCCACGCCGTACAACCACGGCGCCGCTGAGCGGAACGCGACGCCTCAATCTAACCCAGGCCCATCGGAGTCCGAATGAAAACTTGCCGAAAGAGTCGAATTCCCTCGACTTCCGCACGGATTCCTGAGGGGCAACGGCCAAAAACCCCCAACCCGAAAGGGTGGGGAAGTTTTCGTCCGAGAACTGCGATCTAGGAGGCGGCACAGACCTGGTCAGCGCGGGGTTCCGCCTGAGCGCGCCGCCATCGGCACGCGACAGTCCGCCGAACGGCAACATCGGCCATCCTTCCACCAGTCCGCGATGCACATGCGAGGACGAAGCGACGCGACGCCGTCACCGCGCGCGCTCGATGGTGACGGTCAGCCGCAACGAAGTCAACTGCTCCGCCACAAGCTCCGCGTGCTCGCGATGGGTTGCGAGAACAAGCGCGATCCCCTTCTTATGCGCCTCCATCGTGCAGCGCGTGGCTGCTGGAACGCTGAGGCGCGCGAAGCGGCAAAGCGACTCGACCACGAAGGTCATCTCGTTGATGTCGTCGTTGTGAAGGACGACGTTCCACGGCGGGAGCGTCTCGGTCGGGGTGTGCGGCGTCGGCGCAGGCCGCGTCGCGCATGCTCCAGACTGTGCATCGTCCCTGCTCGTGGTACTCATGTTCCGTCGCTCCTCTTACTTCCTCAAGACTCGTCTCAAGACTTCTCTACTTCTCTACTTCTCTACTTCTCTACTTCTCTACTTCTCTACTTCTCTTGAGACCTTCGTTCCAATGAACTCGCCTACCGAACCAGACGCGGGAACGCCCCCCGCAGCCCGAGCGCGCAGTATAGGCGCATGAGTCCCCGACAAACGCGTTTCCTGCAGAACTTCACGCGAAATCAACCCTGCGCTCCCGCTGCAGGCTGACTCCTCAGGCCCTGCGCCAGTCGACCACGAGCTTGCCGAACTGCTCGCCCGCCTCGAGGCGGGCGAACGCCTCGCGCCCCTCGCTCGGAGCGAAGACGCGGTCGATCGTGGGGGCAATGGCCCCCGAGCGGAAGAGCGCGACAACCTCTCGGAACTCGCGCATATCCCCCATGGTCGAGCCGACGACGCGCAGCTGGTTCCAGAAAATGCGGGTAAGGTCGGTCGTGGCGTCGGGCCCCGTGGTCGCGCCGCAGGTGGCGAAGGTGCCGCCGCGCGCGAGGCTCTTGATGCACGACCCGTGGATCGCCTTCCCCACGCTGTCGACGCAGAGGTCGACGCCGCGGCGCCCCGTGAGCTGCCGGACCTCGCGCGACCAGTCCTGGCCTTGGTCGAGCACACCGTGCGCAGCGCCGAGCGCGCGCGCGCGCTCGAGTTTCCACGCATGACGGCTCGTCACGATCACCTCGCAGCCGAAGTGCCGCGCGATCGCGAGCGCCGCCAGTGCGACGCCGCCGCCGATTCCCGTGACGAGGACGCTCATGCCCGCGCGCAGCCCCGCCTGCGTCACCATCATGCGCCAGGCGGTGAGATGCGTGAGACCGAAGGCGGCGGCTGCAACGGGGTCGCTCTCTCCGATCTCGACGAGGTTCGCGACCGGCGCTGTGAACCGCTCCGCGAGGCATCCGGGGCCATGCTCTCCGATCATGTGGATGTCTGCGGGCGCGGGTCGCGCATCAGGTCGGATCGGGTCAGGCTTCGGAACGGCCGCGTTCAGGAGGACGCGTCGCCCGATCCACGAGGCATCGACCCCCTCGCCGACGGCATCGACCACCCCTGCACCGTCGGAACCCGAGATCGCGGGATAGCGGATGTCGATTCCAGGGAGGCCGCGGCCAACCCAGAGGTCGAGGTGGTTGAGGGCGGAGGCCTCCGTGCGCACCACCACTTCGCCCGCCTGCGCCACGGGGTCGGGGTGGTGTGCCACGAAGGCGACGTTTGGGAGGACAGGGGTGCCCTGCCGTTCGATGGTCAGCGCGCGCATGGCGCCGAGTGTAGATCGCGCAGCGGATCGCCGCGAGAGCCGTATCATCGCCCCCATGCCACGAGTTTCCGCCTGTCTCTTTGCCTCCTTGGCGCTTAGTGTGTCTGCAACTGGTTTCGCGATGACTGCGCCCTCGGGGCAGGCGGCGCAGGGTGCGCCCGGGCGGGCGCCGCAGGGCCAAGGCCAGCCGCGGCAGCCCGCGCAGCCGCAGGTCGTGAACCCGAAGAGCATCGAGATCCCGGGTCCGATCAAGGCGGAGCCGGCGACGGTCGACTTCGGCTTCGTCGAGCCCGGCACGACCGTCGCGGCCACCATCAAGCTCATCAACCCGCTCGACCGGCCCGTCACGATCGGCGCGGCCAAGCCGACCTGTACCTGCACCACCGTCGACATGGTGGGCAAGGTGATCCCTGCGGGCGGCTTCATCGAGATGCCCATGTCCATGAAGACCTCGCAGTCTGTCGGCAGCAGGGTCGCAGCCGTGAACATGGCCTTCGAGGGCATACAGCAGGTGCTCGTCGTCGAGCTGCGCGCAGAGACCGCGTACTCCGTCCGCGCCACCCCGAACTTCATCGATGCGCTCGCGCCTGAGCGCATGCAGGGCTCCTTCGAGCTTGCCTCCGCGGACGGGACGCCGTTCTCCGTGCTGTCGCTCGACGGAAAGCCGCCCGTCACGCTTGATGGCGCTCCCATGAAGCCTGCCACGCGGCATGTGGTCCGCTACGACTTCACGACGGGCGGTGGCCTCTGGAAGAGCGTTCCCCCGTTCCTTGTCGTCGAGACAGACCACCCGAAGGCTCCCGTGATCGATCTTCGGGTGCGTCACGAGACGACGCGTATCTCGCCCCCGCTTGGCTTCGCGGAGTTCCGCGCCAACTGCGGCGAGCTGAAGGCGAAGGGGTCGACCGAGTTCGACGTCGAGATCAAGATGATGGGGAAGTCGCGCATCGAGCGGATCCAGAGCCTCGACCCGCGGTTCCAGGTCGACCTTGTCCTCCAGCGCGAGGCCGACGAGCTGCTTGTCGTGCGCACCCGCCTGACGGACCTCGGGAAGCACAGCGGGCCGTTCCTCGTTCCGTGCCGCTTCTTCGCGCGCGGCCGCCAGGCCGATTACTGGCTGTTCGGCACCGTGCGCTGACGGGCGGGCGCCCGAGCGCGGTGCGCCAACGGCCGCAGCGAGGCGCCTTCCAGACCCTGGAAGGCCCGTTGTGCGCTCGCATGACGCGAAATCTTGCGATTCCCCCCGTGTTGCGGGTGATCTTGCGTCCGCTGCGAATCCACGATCCTTCGTCCGCGAAACGCGCGGCATGATCCTCCAGGCACCAACCACCGAGGCGATTCGCATCCGCAAGTATCCGAATCGGCGGCTCTACGACACCAGCCGCTCGACCCACCTCACCCACGACGAGGTGCTCGCGATCGTGCGCCGCGGCCTGCGCGTCCAGATCTCGGACAGCAGGACGGAGACGGACATCACCAACGAAGTCCTGCTGCAGATCCTGATCGCACGGGCACCCGAGCTGGTGGCGGCGCTGCCGACGCAGACGCTCTTCGCGATCGCGCGCTCGACTCCTGAGTCCGCGGCTGCTGCCGCTGCGACGCTTTCCTCATCATCTTCCTCCTCATCTTCCTCCTCGTCTTCCTCCTCATCGGGCGGCTCGATCACCGATGCGTCCCGCGCGGGCGCATCGGCCCAGCAGACGACCGCCTCGCGCTGAATTCCTGCGTCTTGCGCGTCGAACTCGTCGGGCCGATCGCGGTTCAGCCTAAGTCGGCAGGCCGCGAGCCGAACCGGTCGCGGAGATCGTCGAGCTTCGAGAGCCTGTCGCGCTTGTCCCCGTCGAAGAGGCCAAGCTGACCCTGCTTGTCGCCCACTCTGCTTGCTGAGAATCCGCACAGACGCACTGCGCGCCAACTCTGGCGTGCGAAGCTGGCGAGAAGCTCGCGCGCGTGTTGCCTGAGCTCGTGTGTGTGATCGGTGGGCGTGGCCAGCGTGCGCGCGTGCGAGTGCGTCTCGAAGTCGCTGAAACGGATCTTGATCTCGACCGTCTGCGCGAAGAGTCCCTTTGCGCGAAGCCGCCGCGCCACCTCGTCTGCCTGCGCGACGAGCTTCGCCTCGATCTCCGCGCGGTCGGCGATGTCTTCCGGAAAGGTCTCCTCTTCGCCCACGGACTTCGATGCCCTGCCGGTCTCGACGGGGCGGTCGTCGACACCGTGCGCAAGCCGCCACCAGTGCGCGCCCGACTCTGCGAAGTCCGCAGCGAGTTGCCGCTCGCCCGCGCGCTGGATGTCGCCGAAGGTGCGGTAGCCGCGGTCGTGCAGCGCACGCGCCGTCACGGGGCCGACGCCCCACATGCGCTCGATCTTGAGCGGTGCAAGGCGCGCGGCGAGCTCATCGGCACCGAGGTCGAGGTCGACGAGCGCATCGGGCTTCTCGAGGTCGCTCGCGATCTTTGCGACGAACTTGTTGGGGGCGATGCCGACAGAGCAGGTCAGGCGCAGTTCGTCGCGCACTGCTTCGCGGATCGACTCCGCGATCCTGCGCGCGCTTCCGAAGAGCGCAAGCGACGCCGTGACGTCGATGAACGCCTCGTCGAGCGAGAGCGGCTCGATCTCGGGCGAGAACCGCTCGAAGACGCCGCGGATCGCGCGCGACGCCTCCGTGTACCTCGCGAAGTCGGGCTTGACCACCGCGGCGTGCGGGCAAAGCCGCATCGCCTGCGACATGGGCATGGCGCTGCGGCAGCCGAACGCGCGCGCCTCGTAGCTTGCCGCGCACACGACGCCGCGGCCCTCGCGGCCACCGACTAGGACGGGCTTGCCACGGAGGCGCGGATCGTCGCGCTGCTCGACCGACGCGTAGAACGCGTCCATGTCGACATGCAGGATCGTGCGCCGCAACGCGCCCATCGCACGCTACCTCGCCGTGCCCGCTTCCGTGTCCCACACGAAGAACGAGTCGGGGTCGGGAAGCGCGCCCGACGCATCGGGCTTGACGTCGCCGAGCGCGGCGAGCTGCTCGAGCAGGAACTGCCAGCGCTCGCGACGCATGCCGCCGAGGCCGATCCGCTTGGTCTCGTCGGTCTCGATCAGCCGCCGCTGCCGCTCTGCGCCGATGTGCATCGCCTCCGCGCTCATCCCGGCGTTGAGGCGCGCCATCGTCTCGTTGAACGGCTTCGGGTCGTCGAGATACGCGCGCCAGCCCTCCGCGCTTGCGCGAACGATGGCGAGGCATGTCTCGCGGTTCTCCTCGAGATAGGAGCGGCGCGTGACGAGGATCGCGTTGTAGGGGTCGAAGCCGCTGTCGCCGATCATGAAGACGCGCGTCCTTATCCCCTGGAGCTCGAGCGTGACGGGCTCGGAGACGACGAAGCACTGCTGCGCGAGCTTCGGGTCGCCCGCGAACTGCGCGAGGTTCGCGGAGTACGGCACCACGGTCAGCTTGCCGGCGGGGAACTCCTTCGAGAGCCAGCGAAAGTCGGCGAGACCCTGCTCGATCGAGACGGTCGAGTCGCTCTGCCAGAGGTCGGCGAGCGACTCGAACGGCGACGACTCGTGCACCATCACGCCCATCGGGTTGCCCTGGTAGACCGCGTAGAGCGCCACAAGTTCGCCGCCCTTCGCGTTGAGTTCGACGAGCTGCGGCGCGGAGACGATGGCGAAGTCGACCTTGCCCGAAGCAACGAGCTGCGGCGCTGGGACGCCCGGCCCCCCTTGGACAAGCTCGACCTCGAGGCCGTGCTTGGCGAAGAGGGCGTTCTGCTCGGCGGCGTAGAACCCACCGAACTCCGGCTCAGCGACCCAGTTGAGCTGGAGCTTGACGCGCGCGAGGTCGTCCGCGCCCGAGCCGCCTTGCGCGAGCTCCGTCGTCCTGCTCGAGGGCTGCGGTCGATCGCATGCCGCAAGGAAGCCTGCGGCCAGTGCCGCGGCAAGCCCCGCGGCCCATGGAAGGAGGGCGTGGTTCGTGCGCATGGAGAGAGTGTAAGGTGCGCGCACGACGCATGTCCGATGCATCCGCACCAGCAGCGATCGCGCTTCGCGACGCCTCGCGCCGCTTCGGCGCGGTGCACGCGGTCGACCGCGTGTCGCTTGCGTTCGCACGCGGCTCCTTCACGGCGCTCGTGGGCCCGTCGGGCTGCGGGAAGACGACGATTCTGCGCCTTCTCGCTGGGCTCGACGCACCGGACGAGGGCGTGTGCGCACGCGCGCCCGATGCCGCGCGGTCCACGGGGTTCCTCTTCCAGGAGCCGCGGCTCCTCGCGTGGCGCACGGTGCGCGAGAATGTGGCGCTCCCGCTCGAGCTCGCTGGCGCGGCGCGCGCGGAGCGGCTTGCCCGCGCGGAGAGGGCGCTCGAACTGGCGCGGTTGTCGGACGCAGCAGACCGGTTTCCCCACCAGCTCTCGGGCGGTATGAAGATGCGCGCGGCGCTCGCCCGCGCCCTCGTGACGCGGCCGACGGAGCTCTTCCTCGACGAACCGTTCGGCGCGCTCGACGAAGTCACGCGCCACGAGCTCGACCTCGAGCTGCGTGCGCTCTGGGAGCGGGAGCGCTTCACGGCGGTGCTCGTGACGCACTCGCTGCCCGAGGCCGCGTTTCTCGCGGAGCGCATGATCGTCTTCTCGCCGCGGCCCGCGCGCGTCGTCGCGGACATCGCGACGCCTGCGGGCGCGCGCGATGCGCGCTTCTGGACGAGCGAGCCGCTTGGCGCAGCCGTGCGTGCGGGAAGCGAAGCGATGCTGCGCGCGATCGAGGAGGCGCGGCGATGAGCCGACGCGCGCAGAGCCAGCCATCGCGCGCCGCATCGCGCGCCGCATCGCGTGCACTCGCGGTCGTCGGCCCGATCGTCGCGGTGGCCCTCGCGGTCCTCGCGTGGAGCGCCGTCAAGTGGGCGTTCGAGCTCAAGGACTTCGTCCTGCCCTCGCCGCTCGGGGTCGCGCGCGCCTTCCTCGACGACCCCGCGCCGTTCCTGCGCGGCGCGCTCCAGTCGGCGGGAAGCGCGCTTCTCGGCTTCGCGATCGCGGCCACGGGCGGCGTCGTCCTCGGGAGCGCGATCTCGCTGTCGCGCACCGTCGAGCGCAGCGTCTACCCTCTCACGCTCCTCTTCCAGATGGTGCCGCTCGTCGCGATCGCGCCGCTCCTGGTGCTGTGGTTCGGCTACGGCCGCCCCGCGATCGTCGCGAGCGCCGCGATCGTCGCGATCTTCCCCGTGATCGCAAGCACCGTCTCAGGGCTCTCCTCGCGCGACCCGAACCTCGACGAACTCTTCCGCGTGCTCGGCGCGGGCCGCCTCGCGACCTGGTGGAAGCTCGCGCTGCCCTCGGCGGTTCCTTCGATCGTGACGGGCCTCAAGATCGCGGCGGGACTCGCGACGATCGGAACCGTCTGCGGCGAGTTCCTCGCCGGCACGGGCGGCGAGAACGCGCCGCTCGGCGTGATGATCACGACGGCGCTGCGCAACTTCCAGACCGAGCGCGTCTTCGTTAGCGTGCTGCTTGCCGCGGGCGTCGGCTTCGCGGTCTTCGGCTCGATCGCGCTCGCAAGCCGCGTCCTCCTCGTGCGCTGGATGCGCTGACGCCGCGGTTGCGGCGCGCGTACACTGACCGCCCCGCGCGCGCGGCCGCGATGTCCGCGCCCGATCGGGAGGCAAGGGATTCGGCGTGTTCCGCTTTGCGATCAAGATGCTCTTCGGCGACAGCGCGAAGTTCTACGGGATCCTCCTCGGTCTCGGCTTCGCGTCGCTCTTGATCGCGCAGCAGTCCTCGATCTTCGTCGGCCTCATGAGCCGCACCTTCGCCTTCATCGGCGAGGTCGGGCATGTCGACCTCTGGGTGTTCGATCCGACGCAGTCCTATGTCGACGAGCCGAAGCCGCTGCGCTCGACCGCGCTCGAGCGGGTGCGCGGCGTGACAGGCGTCGCCTGGGCCGCACCACTCTACAAGGGGCTTCTCGTGGCGACGCTGCCCGACGGCTCGCGCCGCGTGTGCGATGTCGTCGGCATCGACGACGACACGCTTGCGGGCGGACCTGCGGAGATCGTGGCGGGCTCGCTCGCGGACCTTCGACTCCCCGACGCCGTGATGGTCGAGGTCGAGTCGAGCCAGCAGCAGCTGCGCTTCCCTGCGGAGCTTGCGCCCGGCGCCGTTCCCGCGCCAGGGCAGGTCTTCGACCCAAAGGGTCCGAAGCGCTCGGTCGAGGTCGGCGACATCATCGAGCTCAACGAGCGCCGCGCGCGCGTGGTCGGGCTCGTGAAGTGCGCGGAGACCTTCGTCGCAGCTCCGACCATCTACACCACCTACTCGCGGGCGATCACCTACGCGCCTCCGTCGCGCCGCGTGATGAGCTCGGTGCTCGTGAAGGCGGCGCCCGACGTCGACCCGTCCGAGCTCGCAGCGCGCATCAGGGTCGAGACGGGGCTCGAGGCGATGCCGCCCCACGACTACGCCATGCGCACGCTCGGCTACTGGATGCGGGAGACGGGCATCCCCATCAACTTCGGCATCGCCATCGCGCTCGGGTTCTTCGTCGGCGTCGCGATCGCGGGGCAGATGTTCTACAACTTCACGCTCGACAACCTGCGCTACTTCGGCGCGTTCAAGGCCATGGGAGCGTCGACCTGGAGGCTGCTCGGCATGGTGGCGTTGCAGGCGCTCGTCGCGGGCGTGCTCGGCCTTGGCATCGGGCTCGGGGCCGTGAGCGCGTTCGGCCTGAACGCGGCGGGCGGCAAACTCGCGTTCAAGATGCTGTGGCAGATCCCGCTCATCGCGGCTGGCGCCGTGCTCGTGATCTGCGTGCTTGCGAGCGTGATATCGATGTGGAAGGTCGTGCGGCTCGACCCGGCCGATGTCTTCAAGGGCCCGTGAGCGTGATGGACCGAACCGCGATGCCGACCGCAGCATCCATCCCCGCAGCCTCGCCCGCAGGAACAGCCATCCGCCTGCGCGCGGTCGCGAAGACCTTCGGCAAGGGCGAGTACGCCGTCCGCGCGCTGCGCGGCGTCGACCTCGACATCCCCGCTGGCGAGCTGACGATGCTCGTCGGCCCGTCGGGCTGCGGGAAGACCACGCTCATCTCGATCCTCGCGGGGCTTCTCTCGCGCGACGCGGGCGAGATGGCCGTGTTCGGCCAGGACCTCGGCGCGCTTCGGCGCGATAGGCTCGCAGCATGGCGCCGCGAGACGGTCGGCTTCATCTTCCAGCAGTTCAACCTCGTGCCGCAGCTCTCGGTCGCGGAGAACGTGTCCGTGCCGCTCGTCCTCAAGGGCGAATCGGTGGGCGCCGCGGTGCGCAAGGCGAACGAGCTCCTCGCGACGCTCGGCCTCGAGGGCCGCGGCAGGAGCGCGCCGCTCAAGCTCTCGGGCGGGCAGCAGCAGCGTGTGGCCATCGCGCGCGCACTGATCCACGACCCGCGGCTTCTTGTCTGCGACGAGCCGACAAGCGCGCTTGACGCGGAGCTCGGGCGCCGAGTGATGACGCTCATCCGCGACCGCTCGCGCAGGCCCGACCGCGCGGTCGTGGTGGTGACGCACGACGACCGCATCTTCCATCTCGCGGACTCGATCGCCCACATGGACGACGGCGTCGTAGACAGGATCGCGCGCGGCAGACAGTCCGCGCCCGTGGATTCAGGAGATACACCATGAAGCTCCGCCTCGTCGCCCTTCCCATCCTCGCAGCGGGCGGCTTCGCGCTGACCGCCGTCGCCGTCGCGCGCTTCAACACGCCGCCGAAGACGGGCCCCGCCCCGATCGCGCCGCCGGCGATCCCGTTCGCGGACCGCGTCGCGGGCGTGGGCATCGTCGAGCCGGCGAGCGAGACGATCGAGGTGGGTGCTCTGGTCGGCGGCGTGGTGACGACCGTCTTCGTCGCGGAGGGGCAGCGCGTGGAGCGGGGCGAACCGCTCATCGAGACGGACTCGCGCGAGGCGGAGGCACGTCTCGGGACAGCGCGCGCATCGGTGGCCGCGGCGCGTGCGCAGGCGCTGGCCGCGAAGGCGCGCGCGGAGACGGCGCAGGCCCGCGTCGCGCAGCTTCAGGCGCGGCCCCGCGAGGAGGACCTCCTGGAGGCCGGGGCCATCGTCGACGCGCGGCGCGCTGCCGTGGTCGAGGCGGAGGGCAGGCTCGAGCGCCTGCTCCGCGTGAGCGACCGCGGCACGGCCGCGAACGAGCTGCCGACGCTCGAGGCGAACCTCGCGATCGCCCGCGCGCAGCTCGGGCAGGCGGAGGCGTCGCTCGCACGCGTCAAGGCGGGC
>QLAH01000135.1_pt1 | contig 64306 bp, 61 predicted proteins | sample 4693081 | NCBI WGS metagenome assembly QLAH01 (sample SAMN09425401, study PRJNA476045) | Lake water metagenome, whole genome shotgun sequencing project. | reverse complement strand
GCGATCTGATGTTTCAGCATGAAGACCGTGATTTTCTGGAGATCTTCTGAAAGTCCGCTCATCAATACCGTCCTGATCATCCGATGAGTTGCGCTTTATCATCCGCAGCAGGCCAGAGCTATTCCCGCAGACTTCAGGTCTGGTAACACGCCATCACATACGAAACGGTTAAGGCAAAGGCGTGCGTCACAGAGGGCATTCCTTCGCTTTTCTGTCTATTTGGAATTACCCCGCAAAATTAGGGGGTTCCGCCCTTAAGTTAATTATATTTTAGAGATGCATACGGTTTAGCTTGTGTTCTGAGACATGCTGCGGAGAGCGCTTCCTTAACGCTCGACCGGCGAACCTACGTAGGCACCATGAAGTCACTCATTCCCACTGTCTACTTCTCGCTCGCGGTCGCCGTTGTTGCCGTCATAGCGGCAAGGCCGTCCGGCCCCTTCGTCCTCGTCGTAACCTGACCTGCAGCACATGCGGCGGGTTCGATGGCCGTCATCGACCGGGCTGAAGGTGCTTTCGTATGGGCCGGCAGAGTACCCTGGATGTCGGTCGCCTATTCGCAAGCCCCCGACTTCTCTGAGCGGCTTCTCGATGCGGGCGCTTTGCTCGTCATCAATCATGATCTGGCTCTTGGTTGCCTGCAAGGAATGAACACATGAATGAACTTAAGAAGCTCAGAGACAGGATCTCCTACGGCATCATCGGACTGCTCTGGATCAACTTTGTCCTGATCGTGGTCCGCAATCTCGTTCGTGAGGAGGGGACCGACTGGACCATGATCTTGGCCACTCTCGCCCTGTTGGTGCCGGCCACACTCTTGTGGACAAGGGATCGCACCGGCGCGACCACCCGCATGGTGACCTCAATGGCGAATGCGGCGACAGTCGCCATCCTTGTCTTCGCCTTTCAGGGGTCCCCGCTCCAGATCGACATCCACATGTATTTCTTCGCGAGTCTGGCGATCTGTGCCGCCTGGATCGATTGGAGGGCGATTATCGGCTACGCCGCGCTTGTCGCTGTCCACCATCTGCTTCTGTATATTGCGATGCCGCTGGCGGTCTTCCCGGGTGATTCAGACTTCTCTCGTGTCGTCCTGCATGCGGTGGTGCTGATCGTCCAGAGCGTCGTCCTGATTGCTCTGACCTCGGCTGTCGTCAGGGCATTCGATGTGTCCGACCAGGCTGTCGCCGACGCGGTTGCCGCCGAGCGCGAGGCCGTGGAGATGGCCGATCACGTCAAGCGAACCGATGCCGCTGCAGAGGCCGACCGCCGCAAGCGGGAAGCGGAAAAGGCGCGCGAAGCCGAGGAAGTGGACTACGCCGTTTCCGAACTGGCCAAATCGCTGCAAAAGTTGGCGGAGGGGGACCTCTCCGAGCGGGCGCGTCGTCGGGCCGCCGAGTTGGCACGGGACGTTGACGTCCGGGTCCGGCCTCCGACGAATGGGGAGCCCGCCGAGACCGCCCGCACCGGCACCCGCTTGGTGACGATCACCGGACGGATCGCCTCGGCGGGCAACGACCGCCTGCCTGCGCCCGGCTCGGTACTTCGCCGTGTCTTCAAGGAGAAGGAGCATGAGGTCACGGTGCTGCCCCAAGGCTTCGAGTACGACGGAAAGGTGTACCGATCGCTTTCGGCGGTCGCGACGGCGATCACCGGTTCGCACTGGAACGGCTTCCTGTTCTTCGGGCTGACCAGGAAGGGGGTCGCATGACCACTGCCACGCCACAACGCACGCGCCGATCCGCCGCGAATGGCACCGCTGGTGAGCACGGAGCGTCCACGCCGGGGCCGCGATCGATCCGCTGCGCCATCTACACCCGCAAGAGCACCGAGGAGGGGCTCAACCAAGAGTTCAACAGCCTCGACGCCCAACGCGAGAGCGCGATCGCGTACATCGCCAGCCAGAAGAACGAGGGGTGGCAGTGCCTCCCCGAGAAATACGACGACGGCGGGTTCACCGGCGGGAACATCGAGCGTCCGGCGCTGAAGCGCCTGATGGCCGATATCGAGACGGGCAAGGTCAACTGCGTTGTGGTCTACAAAGTCGACCGCTTGAGCCGGTCGCTGATGGACTTCGCGCGGCTCATGGAGCTCTTCGACCGCAAGGGCGTGTCGTTTGTGAGCGTCACCCAGCAGTTCAACACGACCCATTCGATGGGGCGGCTGACGCTCAACATCCTCCTGTCGTTCGCGCAGTTCGAACGCGAGATCATCTCCGAGCGCACGCGGGACAAGATCGCGGCCGCGCGACGAAAGGGGAAGTACGCCCTCGGCAAGCCGATCCTCGGGTACGACTACGTGCCCTACCCACCGCCCTTCACGGGTCGCCGGTTGGTGGTCAACAAAGCCGAGGCGGAACAGATTCGGCGGATCTTCGAGTTGTACCTTGAGGTACGGAGCATCATGCACGTCGCCGACGAGTGCAACGCGCGCGGGTGGTCAACCAAGACCTGGACGACGACCGCCGGGCGGGTCGTGGGCAACCGGGCGTTCGACAAGTCCATCATCTCCCGCCTCCTCCGCAATCCCCTCTACGTTGGCAAGGTGCCCCACAACGGAGCGGTCTACGACGGCGAGCACGAAGCCATCGTCGACGACGACCTCTTTGGGCGCGTGCAGAGTCAGCTCAAGTTGGCGGCGGAACGCGGCGGCGCGAGCGTCAAGAGCTCGACCGGTTCGCTGCTCGGCGGGTTGGTGCGGTGCAAAGGGTGCGGCTGTGCCATGTGCCCGAGTAGTGCGTCGAAGAAGAAGCCGGACGGCTCGCGTGTTCGCTACCGCTACTACGTCTGCTCCAACGCGGTGAAGCGCGGGCGGAAGCACTGCGCTGCCCCGTCCCTGCCCGGGCCTGCCCTTGAGACGTTCGTCATCGAGCAGGTCAAGGCCGTCCTTGTCAATGACCTGTCGATGCGAGCCGTTGTCGCCCGGGCGCTGGATCTGCTGCGCGAGGCGGCGGAGCTCCGCGTCGCGGAACGAACACGGCTGCAGGGCGTGCTTGAACGGCTATCAGGCGAGGAGCCGACGGCGGCGACGCTCCGGGAGATTGAGCGCGTTCGTCGAACGCTGACGGCGCTGACCCGGCAGATTGGCCTGGACGCCGATCGCCTGATCGACGAGGACGAGGTAGTCGGGGCCGTCGAGGCGTTCGACGGCGTGTGGGGCGCGATGACCCTTGCCGAGCAGGCAGAGTTCCTCCACGTCGTGATCGCCACCGTCGAGTACGACGGCGAGTCGCAGAACGTGTCAATCACCTTTCACCCCGGAGCGGAATCCGCACCGGAGACGGCGTTGCCATGACCAACCCACCCGAATCAGTTGAACGCCATCCCGCAACCCAGTCGATCACCACCACGGCACGATTCGTCGTTGGCGGGCGCGGTCGTGCGGCGTCCGAGCAGCCGGGCTCGGCTCCAACGCCGTTGCCGGGGCGCATTCCCCGCGTCGCCAGGCTGATGGCGTTGGCGCTCCGCTTCGACGCGCTGGTTCGGGAGGGCAGCGTCTCGACGCAGGCTGATCTCGCCGCCGTCGGCCACGTCACCCGCGCCCGTGTCACCCAGATCATGAACCTGCTCCACCTTGCCCCAGACCTTCAGGAGGCGATCCTCGACCTGCCGCCGGTTCGTGCGGGCCGCGATCCGATCACCGAACACGACCTTCGCCCCATCGCCGCCGAGGTGGAATGGGCTGCCCAGCGGAGCCTCTGGAGACGGCATTATCAGACCAGAGCTGCGGGAGCATCTATCCGTGTTGGCGGACCGGCGTGAAGACATGACGCCCGGCGGTCGATACCAATAACAGCGACCTGCCAGTGAAGGCGGAGCAGCGTGCTCTGATCTCGTGGTCGTGAGGCCACTGAGATGGGACATACCCGGTTAGGATGTTTACCGAGATCGCGCAAGTGGCGAGAGGTGATCGGCCTCATCGCTGCCGGTGCCGGCGCTGACCAAATCGCCAACGCGATCATTTGCGCAGCCGAGACCGGTCTCATGGCCTCGGCGCACCACCCCGGCCTCGTCGAGGCGTTCTGGTCCCTCACGCAGTTGACGCAGGCAGCCCGCGAGACCGACTTCGCCGCCGGGCTTCGTGCCCGCGGGTTCAACGTGCCCGACAACCCGAGCCTCCCGGCGATTCTCAGCGCCGTTTCGCAGAACGTCGATCGGGCTATGCCCAACAACAAGGGCCGCACCGACCTGGGGGAGATGGCCCAGACCGCTGCGGTCGAGGTGACCAATCAGCTCGTGACGCAGCGGGCCTCGTCGCTCTTTGGCGCGACCGCGCAAGACGTACAGCGAGCATTCCGCGATCTCGGAACGGAGAAGAACTTCGGCGACCTGGGTAAGCAGTTCTTCGGGCAGTTGACCAACAAGGTGCTGCAGTTCTACGCAAGCCGGGAGTGTGCCAACCACGTCGGCCAAGGCCAGCGCTTCGCCAACCTCGCGGCCAAGGCTGCGTTCGACCAGGCGATGGACACGCACTGCCGCCAGGCATCCGTGATCGTGCAGAAGTTCGCCGGGGATTGGCAGTCCAAGCAGAACTGGAAGAACAAGGACACGGGAGGGATCACCCGGAAGCACGCCGAAGGCTTCGCGCACCAGGCGATGAAGAAGATGGTCGCCGAGCTCAAGGAGGGTAACCAGTGACCCCTCCAGAGATGCTGTTCGCGTGCAATGAGGCCGCCTCGTCACACCCCGGCACCGTGGCGGGAGTGGCCAAGCTCCGCACCGCTGGCCACGGCAAGAATGTCCGAGTCGAACTCAACGACATCGGTCGCCAGTTCCACCAGGACATCGCTCCGGCGCTGGTGGACCTGGTCGAGATCGCCGCGTTCGTCTACGTGGCCGACCAGATGAACCGCCGCGGAGCCGACGATGTCGAAACGATGGGTGCCAACTGGCGTCGCCGGATGCGCTTTGAGATTCCCGTTCGCGTTCCCACGCTCTGGAACTCAGCTCCCGTCGGCGACGCGCTGATGGAACTGCTCAGCTTTCTCTCGGAGGACGAGTACGAGTTCACATTCAGTCAGTACAAGAACCCGCCAGCACTCGACTCATACCTCAGCTTTGGAAAGCTCGTGCAGCCGACCCCTCCGGAGTCGGTGTTGCTCTTTTCAGGCGGTCTGGATTCGCTTGGCGGTGTTGTCGAGGAGGTCGTGCGGGACAAGCGGGCTGCACTGCTGGTCACTCACGCCTCGGCTGGAACGATGCGGGAGCGGCACCACACGTTGACGTCCATGATCACGAACGCGAGCGGTGGACCCCGTCCGCACTTCATCACAGTGCGTGCGAGCAAGCAGCACCGAACGGAGAAGGAGTACACACAGCGAGCCCGCTCGTTTCTATACGCCTCGTTCGCCGTCGCGGTGGCACGCATGGCGGACCTGAACGCGATCTGCTTCTACGAGAACGGTGTCGTCAGTCTCAACCTTCCCATGTCCCCGCAAGTGGTTGGGTCGCGTGCGACGCGCACGACACACCCGCGTGTGCTGGCGTGCATGCGCAAGTTCTTCTCCCTCGTCACGAACACGCAGTTCGACGTGGAGAATCGCTTCCTCTGGAAGACCAAGGCGGACGTCGTGGCCGACATCGTCAAGGCCGGGCACGGCGCGATGATCGACTACTCGATCAGCTGCACTCACACCCGCAAGTACCGAAGGGACCAGCCTCACTGCGGGGTGTGCTCGCAGTGCATCGACCGTCGCTTCGCTGTCCTCGCGGCCGGCGCGGGGCAGTTTGAGCCGGAGGATCGGTACCGCCACAAGCTGTTGACCGACCCGCGGGACGAGGGTGAATCCCGCATCATGCTGGCGTCCTATTTGGAGACCGCCCAGCAGGTCGCTGCGATGGACGTCACGGCGTTCTACAACCGCTACGGAGAGGCGGTGCGGGCATTGCCCCACATTGATCTACCGGTCGATGACGCGGCCAAGCGGATCTTCGAGCTCTACAAACGACACGGCGAGCAGATCGTCGGCGCTATCGAAACAGCGGGCAAGACGCACATGAGCCAGATCGTCAAGCGCACGCTGCCCGAGAGCTGCACGCTCCGATTGGTTCACGATCCGAATCCCAACACTGCTCCGGCGAGCGCCCCACCCGTCTCCGGCGCGGTCGAACCGCCGCCACCCACGCACCAACTTGTCCAGAAGGGTCAAGGTTGGGTGCTGTGGTACGAATCCATCGACAAGCACTTCGAGCTGAGCGTGGGGATGGTGTATGTCCATGCTCTTCTATCCGCGCCGAACAAACGGTTCACGGTGGCGGAGCTCTACGCGATTGCCCGCCCGCACATGAAGGACATCCCGTCGGCGCGGTCCGAGGCCGCTTTCGATAAAAAGGCAGCGAGCGCCTATTGGCAGCGATTGAACGAGCTGGACGCCGACATTGCCGCTGCCGACAAGGCCCAAGACGCCACCGCCAAGAGTGTCGCCGAGAACGAGAAGGCGAAGTTGCTCGTCGAGCTCAAAGCGGCCCGCTTCGGCAATCGCATGAAGGTCGAGAGCGCCGACCAGAAGCGCCTACGAGATCGGGTGCGCAATGCCCTCGACCGCACCATTGAGATCATCAAGAAGTGGCATCCGACCGCCGGCGCTCACATCGACGGGGCCATTCTCCGTGGCTCCGTCATGACCTACGCGCCGGTCGACGTTCCGCCGTGGGAGTTCTGAGTCCGCTACGCCGAATGTAGCGGCCCGCTACGCCGCGTGTAGCCCCGGGAATGCCGGAGCGGCTGCCCGGCAGGATTGTCCTCCTCGTCCACTGATCCACATCTCGCTCCGAGCTGCTGCCGGGCCCCTGCGGGCGATGTCTGAATCGAGGAGGCTTCATGCCTTCGATCGCAGCAGACGTGGCGCTGTCATGCGCCGAGCGTAGCGGGCTGTCCGCTTTCCCATCCCTCACCGTCCAGCAGATTCGGTTCCGCACCGATCGGCTGGGCCGGCTGTTCGCACTCTCGACGGAGGAGATCGCCGATCTCCGCCAGGAGGTGGCAGCCGAGATCACCCGTGCGATGCGACGCTTCAACCCCGCGATCGCATCGCAGACGACGTACTGCAAAGGCGTCATGAACCTGTGGTACGGCAACAAGTGCAAGCAGCTCCGCCGCGAGGCGAAGTGGCGTGCACGCCTTGAGCCGCTCCCGCCATTCGGCTCCGAGAGTGCGGAGTACGTCGAGCGCCGGCGGAGCGCGGTCTCCGAAGTCGATCTCCGTCTGGACATTGAGTCGGCCATCAACCGTCTCCCCGACGATCTGCTGCCTATCGCACGTGATCTGCTGTGCGGCAAGTCGATCCCCGAGATCGCGGCGGCCCGTGGTGTCCACCGCGGAACTGTGAATCGGATCGTGTTGCAGCTGCGGGTTTACCTCGCGGATCTGGACCCGCATTCCAACTAGCGCGCGACAAGCGGCGACCGTGGGCAGAGGGGTACTGGCGTGCCCCTCTCCCACGCCACGCCGCTCCAGCCCGATCGAGCGCTCCCGCTCGTCCGGCTTGGCCAGGGTGCTTTCACCAGCGACGTCTGGCCCGAGGACCTCGATCCCGCATTCCGCAGCCACGGAGAACCCATGCCCGCTCCCGCAACAGCCACCCTGATGAATCAGATCAGCAAGGGCCGCAAGGCCCGTCCCCGCCGCGTGATGCTGTACGGCACTCACGGCATCGGCAAGAGCACCTTCGGCGCGATGGCCGAGAAGCCCATCTTTGTTCCCACCGAAGACGGACTGGCCGACATCGACTGCGAGTCGTTCCCGCTGGCCCGCAGCCTCGGCGAGGTGATGGCGGCGCTCGAGTCCCTGTACTCGGGTGACCACGACTACCGCACCATCGTGATCGACAGTCTCGACTGGCTCGAGCGCCTGATCTGGGGCGAGGTTTGCGCCGACGAGAGCGTCGAGAACATCGAGAAGATCGGGTATGCGAAGGGCTTTGCCTTCGCGGTCGACAAGTGGCGTGCAGTGCTCGGCGCGCTCGATGCGCTCCGCAGCGATCGCGGCATGACGGTGGTCCTCATCGCGCACGCCAAGATCGAGAAGTTCGAGAACCCCGAGACCGTGCCGTACGACCGCTACTCGCCGCGCCTTCACAAGCTCGTGTCGGCGCTCGTGCAGGAGTGGGCCGACGAGGTGCTCTTCGCCACGTACAAAGTCCACACCATCAAGGTGGACGAAGGCTTCAACAAGGCCAAGCACAACGGCGTGAGCACGGGCGAGCGGATCATCCGCACCGTCGAGCGCCCGGCGCACGTCGCCAAGAACCGCCTGGGTCTGCCCGAGGAGATCCCGCTGGACTACCGCGTCTTCGCGGCGCTCGTGCGCGGCGAAGACCCGTCAGCTGCCGTCGCGACCCCTGCCCCCACCACCGACACCAGCGCGGCCTGATCGCCGTTGCCGTTGTCCATCCCTCATCCGTCCATCACCAATCGCAAAGGAACTGACTCATGGCCACGCTGAACAACTTTGATGCAAACCAGGTTGACCCGTCCGTCGCGCTCGATCCGCTCCCCGCGGGCAAGTACCTCGCCGTCGTCTCCGAATCGGAGCTCAAGCCGACCAAGACCGGGGGCGGCAAGTACCTGCAGCTGACCTTCCAGATCATCGACGGCGAGTTCAAGGGCCGCCTGGTCTGGGCCCGCCTCAACCTCGAGAACAAGAGCGAGATGACGGTCAAGATCGCTCGCGGCGAGCTCTCGGCCATCTGCCGCGCCATCGGCGTAATGCAGCCCAAGGACTCGGTCGAACTGCACAACGTGCCGCTGGAGATCAACGTCGGGCTGAAGAAGCGCGACGACAACGGCGAGTTCACCAACGTCATCAAGGGCTACGCCAAGAAGGGCGGCGGCGGTTCACCGGTGAGCGCCCGCGCTCCCGTCGGCGCTGGCCCGGGGAGCACGCCGCCCTGGAAACGCTAAGTCCATCCTGTCGCGTCCTGGAGCTCCCTTACCCGCCCAGTGTGAACCACATCTGGCGACGGATGGGCGCAAGGACCGTGCTGAGCCGCGAGGGTCGGCGCTACCGGGCAAGCGTGTGCGCCGCCCTCGCGGTGATGCGGGTGGTGCGGATGAACGGTCGGCTGGAGGTGCGTGTCACCGTCTGCCCGCCCGACAACCGCCGCCGCGATCTGGACAACGTGCAGAAGGCACTGCTCGATGCCCTTGCCAAGGGCGGTGCGTACCGCGACGACTCGCAGATTGATCGGCTGGTTGTTGAGCGCGGCCCGGTGACGCCGAGCGGCAAAGTGCTCGTGGAGATTCATGGCATCACTCACACGAACAACCCGCCCTCGCGATTCCCGGATAGCCCGGCGCGCGCCTGATGGGACCCGGCACGGCGATGCCATCCCCGGCAGCCGGTTCTTCCGGTCGTTCTGTGGTTGCTGCGGTGAGCCCATGCGGATGGACGCAGCTCGGCTGAACGGCGAGGTGCTGTGCGGCGACTGCGACCCGCCCCACATCGGTGTGGGTGGTCCGGCTTCTGCTCTCAACAGCATCGAGAACGACCCGGATGCCTGGCGGCCGTCTTTCCTAGCTGACTAACCAATTGGAGCCTGCCTCTTGCAGTTGAGGTCCTACCAATCCGACGCCATCGCCGCCGTGTACGAGCATCTGCGCTCTCGTGACGACAATCCGTGCGTCGTCATTCCGACCGGCGGTGGCAAGACGCCGGTGATTGCGACCATGTGCCGCGACGCGGCCACGCACTGGAACGGGCGCGTCATCATCCTGGCCCACGTCAAGGAACTGCTCGAGCAGGCGGCCGACAAGCTTCGCACCATCGCGCCCGACGTGCCAATGGGCATCTATTCGGCGGGTCTGAAGCGCAAGGACCTGGGCTACGCCGTCACGGTCGCGGGTATCCAGAGCGTCTGGAAGAAGGCGTGTGACCTCGGACCCGTCGATCTGATCATCGTCGATGAGGCGCACATGGTGCCCGCCGAGGACGATGGGATGTACCGGCAGTTCATCGCCGATGCCAAGGTGGTGAACCCGCACGTCCGCATCATCGGGCTCACCGCCACGCCGTACCGCATGAAGTCCGGCTCAATCTGCGCCCCCGAGAACATCCTCAACCACGTCTGCTACGAGGTCGGCGTCCGTGAGCTGATCGTGCAGGGCTTCTTGTCGCCACTCAAGACCAAGGCCGGGTTGCAGAAGATCAGCACCGATGATCTGCACGTCCGCGCCGGCGAGTTCGTGGCCAGCGAGGTCGAGGACCTCATGGATAAGGAGGGACTGGTCGAAGGGGCGTGCGCCGAGATCGTCGAGCACACCAAGGACCGCAGCGCCACGCTGATCTTCTCGTCTGGCATCCGCCACGGGCAGCATCTCGTGGATGTGCTCAAGGCCAAGCACGGCGTCGAGTGCGGCTTCGTCTCGGGCGAAACACCCGACGGCGTCCGCAGCGCCATCCTGAACCGCTTCCGCGCGGGCGGCCTGAAGTACCTCTGCAACGTGAACGTGCTGACGACCGGGTTCGACGCCCCGCACATCGATTGCGTGACGTTGGTGCGGCCGACCATGTCGCCGGGGCTCTACTACCAGATGGTGGGCAGGGGCTTCCGGCTTCACCCCGGGAAAGCCGACTGCCTCGTGCTCGACTTCGGCGGCAATGTGCTGCGGCACGGGCCGGTCGACGCCATCCGCATCTCCACCGACGATCGTGGTGACGGCGAAGCACCCGCCAAGGAGTGCCCAAACTGCCAGGCACTCATCGCGGCGGGATACCAGACCTGCCCGCAGTGCGGCCACCAGTTCCCCGAGCCCAACCGCCAGCAGCACGAGGCCAAGGCCAGCACCGAGGGCATCCTCTCGGGGCAGACTACTCGCGAGGAGCATCATGTCAGCGAGACGACGTACCACGTCCACTACAAGCGCAGCGACCCGTCCGCGCCGCTGACCATGCGGGTTGAGTACCGCGTCGGCTTCAACCGTTACTTCCGTGAGTGGGTCTGCTTCGATCACACCGGCTACGCCCGCACCAAGGCGGAGGCCTGGTGGCGAGCACGCTCCGTCGAGCATGTGCCCGGGGGCACGGAGGAAGCGGTTGAGATGGCCAAGGCCGGGGCGCTCGCGCCGACGCTCTCCATCACCGTCGAGAAGAAGGCCGGCGATCAGTTCGAGCGTGTCGGATCGCACCGCCTTGGAAACAAGCCGCCACGGCTTGAGAGTGACGAAGGATTGCCAGAGCAACCGCCTGAGCCCGCGGGCGTGACGTACGGCATCCCCGACGAGGAGATCCCGTTCTGACTCCCGTCACCTCTCAACAACTGTGCGACGCGGCTCGGGCGTACTTGACCGCTGGGCTGTGCGTGCTGCCAGCGTCGCGTCGCGGCGACGACAAGCGCGTGGCGTTGCCGCGATGGGCCCACTTCCAACAGCGTCTCCCCACCGCCGGAGAACTGGATAGCTGGCTCAATGCCAAGCCAGACTCGATCTGCGTAGTCGCCGGCGCAATCTCGGGCAACCTGGAGATGATTGATTTCGACTGCGCAGGGGAGGCCTTTGAGGCTTGGCGGTCGATGGTTGAGGAGATCGAGCCCGGCATTGTCGATCGTCTGTTCGTGGAAACCACACCTTCGGGCGGTCGCCACGTCGTGTATCGATGCGAGGCGCCCGTTTGCGGCAACACCAAACTCGCGCACCGCCGCATCGAGGTCGATGGCCCGGGCGAGACTGTTGTCGCGGGCAAGTCGATCGCGGCCCGCAAGGACCGCGACGGCCGCTGGTCGGTTTCCGTGACGCTCATCGAGACTCGTGGCGAAGGCGGAATGTTCCTGTGCGAGCCATCGCCGGGCTACCAATCCGTCGCCGGGCGGCTCGACGTCCTCGCCGTCCTGACCGCCGAGGAGCGGGAAGTACTGCTCGGCTGCGCCTGGCGGCTCAACGAGGGCACGCCCGCCGTGGTCGGCAACGCGCCACCGTTGCCCGGCCCGCAGATCCGCCCGGGCGATGACTTCAACGCTCGCGGGGACGTGCGAGCGGTGCTCGCGAGCCACGGTTGGGTGCTGGTCAAGTCTGGCGAGAACGAGCACTGGCGGAGGCCCGGCAAAGCGGCCGGCACGAGCGCCACGCTCAAGGACGGCGTCTTCTATGTGTTCTCCAGCAACGCAGACCCGTTCGAATCCGGGCGTGCATACGCCCCGTTCGCGGTCTATGCGATGCTCGAACACGCGGGTGATTTCAACGCGGCCGCCGGGGCGCTCCGCGACGACGGGTACGGCACGGACGTGCCTGATACCGGGGACGTCGACCTTTCCGCGTTCGGCAGCGAATCTCACGACGCCGAGCCGATCGAGCGTCTGGAACGCCCCGACGACCCCGGTCCGTTCCCTGACGTCCTGCTCGACGTTCCGGGCCTGATGGGCGACGTCATCGCGCACAACCTCGCGTACGCGCCGCGGCCACAACCGCAACTGGCCCTCGCGGGAGCCATCTGCCTGCAGGCCGTGCTCGCGGGGCGAAAGGTGTGCGACGAGCGCGGGAACCGCACCAATGTCTACTGCGTGGGGCTTGCCAAGAGCGGCGCGGGCAAGGATCACGCGCGGAAGCTCAATCGCGACATCCTCTTCGCCGCCGGAGCGGAGGACTTGGAGGGCAACGAGGACCTCGCCAGCGACGCGGGCCTCTTCGCAGCGGTCGAAGCTGAGCCCGCGAGTCTGTTCCAGTTGGATGAGTTCGGGCGTTTCCTGCGGACCATCGGTGACGCGAAGAAGGCCCCACACCTCTTCAACGTCCTCACCGCCTTCATGAAGTTCTACAGCTCCGCCGACACGTTCGTGCGCGGCAAGGCGTATGCCGATCCAAAGCGCAACAAGGCCGTCGATCAACCGTGCGTCGTGCTCTACGGCACGACTGTGCCCGACAGCTTCTGGGAGTCACTCACCTCCGAAAGCCTCAGCGATGGATTCATCGGGCGGCTCCTGGTCTTCGAGAGCCCGCAACGTCCCAAGCGGCAGCGCCGGACACGCGTCGCTCCGCCCAAGTCGGTCGTTGACCGCGTCCGGTGGTGGGCCGAGTTCTCGCCCGGGGGCAATCTCGGCCGGGAGCACCCCGAACCCCTGCTCGTTCCTTCAACGCCGGAGGCAGCAGCGCGGTTCGACGCGCTAGCCGATCACGCCGACGCGGAAATGGAGACCAAGGGCGAGGGGATCGCGGCGGTGTGGTCGCGGGCCGAAGAAAAGGCATGCCGCTTGGCGCTGATCTACGCCTGCTCAGCGTGCCCGGAGAAGCCGGTCGTTGATGAGCGGGCCGCGGCTTGGGCGTGTGAACTGTCCAGCTACGTCACACGGCGGCTGCTCTTCGAGGCCCACGTGCGCATCGCCGACGGGCAGTTCGACGCCAGGCAGAAGCGCGTGCTCCGGATCATCGACGAGCACGGAGGCAGCCAGGGGATCAGCCACACACAGTTGCTGTGGAAGACTCGCTGGCTGAGCGTGCGCGAACGGCAGGAGGTCATCGAGAACCTGATTGCCACCGGGCAGATCAATGAAGTTCGGGTTGCAACGAAGGGAAGGAGCGGAATCCGCTATGTTTCCAAGGCCTGAGCGTACACCGACAACTTCGCTGCTTGTTTGTGGGTCCGTTCTGTCTCTCTACACGCGTGGGGGGAGACGGAGGAGGTATGCAAACAAGCAATCATCTTTCTCTTCTACCCAATTCCCATGTTTTCCGCGTGGAAAACGCCATCTCTCCGCCCGCCACGCTCCGGCCATCCGGACTTCATTGAAGCGCAGCGTGGCATTCCCGGGTGGGAGCCTTACAGCTGGAAGCCTTACGCGAGGGGAGGCGGATGGCGTTAGGTACTCCCGGGCCGGAATCCAGATCCGACGCCCGCGGGAACAGCCGCGCTTGGCGACAGAGTTTGTTTCGCCCGTCCGAGCGCGGGGCCGGCGTCTGGCGGGGTTGGTAGAGCCGCCCGCCAGGAACGCGACGTGGGCCAACGTGGGCGTACCCGTGGCCAACCGGCGTCGCCCGTAGCGGACCAGAAGCGAGCGGTATTCCGCAACGGACGGGCCCGACTGCCCGAGCGACCCAGCCAACCAACCAGCGATCCACCGATCCCCGGACCCACCGCGTGTGCGGCGGGCCACCTCGACGCCCCATGCGCCGCGCCGGCGCTCACGACGGAGATCGCTATGAATATCGAAACGCTTCCCATCGACGCGGTCCACGAGTACGACCGCAACCCCCGCACCATCAACGACGCCGCCATCGACGCGGTGGCCAAGAGCATCGAGGCGTTCGGCTTCAAGGTGCCGATCCTGATCGACGCCGACGGCGTGATCATCGCCGGGCACACGCGACTCCGCGCGGCTCGGAAGCTCGGGCTCAAGGAGGTGCCGACCATCCGCGCCGATGATCTGACGCCGGAACAGGTCAAGGCGCTGCGCATCGCCGACAACAAGGTCGCCACGCTGACCTCGTGGGACATGGAACTCCTGCCGCTGGAGCTCGCCGACCTCAAGGGCGTGGACTTCGACCTCGCGCTCCTCGGCTTCAGCGCCGAAGACCTCAGGGCGATCATGGCTCCCGCGGGCAGCGAGGGTTTGACCGATCCCGATGATGTGCCGGGCGCACCGGACGCAGCGACGACCGTGCCCGGCGACATCTGGGTGCTCGGCAACCACCGGCTGATGTGTGGCGACTCCTCGAAGTCCGAGGACATGGACCGACTACTCGATGGCCAGACGATCCACCTCGTGAACACGGACCCTCCGTACAACGTGAAGGTCGAGCCGCGATCGAACAACGCGATCGTGGCAGGCTTGAGTTCATTCGCGCTCGGGAAGAAGGCCAACTCCAACGAGCACGATCAGCAGAGCGCCGACCTCAACCGCTACCCCGAGAAGAGCCGCGCAACGCACAAGAAGCTCCGGGCCAAGGACCGGCCGCTGGCGAACGACTTCGTGTCCGACGACGAGTTCGACCGGTTGCTCGCGGCATGGTTTGGGAACATCACCCGCGTGCTGATCCCGGGCGGCACGTTCTACATCTGGGGCGGGTATGCCAACTGCGGCAACTACCCGCCGGTGCTCAAGCGGTGCGAGCTCTACTTCGCGCAGGCGATCATCTGGATCAAGGAGCACCCGGTCCTCACTCGGAAGGACTTCATGGGCAACCACGAGTGGTGCTTCTACGGCTGGAAGGAAGGCGCGGCGCACCGCTTCTTCGGCCCGGCCAACGTGCCCGACACCTGGTCGATCAAGAAGGTCAACCCGCAGAGCATGGTCCACCTCACCGAGAAGCCCGTCGAACTCGCGCGGCGTGCTATCGAGTTCTCATCGCGTCCCGGCGAGAACGTGCTCGACCTCTTCGGGGGAAGCGGCTCAACGCTCATCGGTGCGGAGATGACCGGGCGGCACGCGTTCCTCATGGAGCTCGATGCGCTCTACTGCGATGTCATCGTGCAGCGCTGGGAGAAGTTCACGGGCCGCAAGGCGGAGCGACTCCCGGCAAAGGGTGTGGCCGAAGAGAAAGCCGCGACGAGCGTCGCGGCTGGGAGCAAAGCGTGATGAGCGCTTCACTCGTCGTCGAGCGTGGGCAGAGCCCCGTCGGTCGCTTCGTCCCATTCAAGGGCGTAGCGCTCGGCGATGTCCTCGAGGTCGTGCTCGGTGAGGTAGTCGGCCGTCTTGCGCTCTTGGCAGGCGGCAACAGCCCGCGCCAGGTCCGTCCATTCCTCGATGGTGAGCATCCGGTCCTGCCGTGCGCCGAGAAGGTACAAGGCGGCCTGCAGCACGGCCTCGAGTTGCGCTTGGGTCGGCGCGGGCTGGGGAGCGGGGGTGGCGCTCATGGCTCAGGCTCCCTTCCCCGCGACGAAGACTCCGCGTTCGTGCTTCTTGAAGCGGGCGGCGGTGCCCTTAGCGGCGATCTCGCGGATGATGGCGGCGTAGAGCGTGGCCTCGGGCGTCTTACCGCCGGGGCTGGTCCAGAGTTTCTTGGCCTCCATCGCTGCGATCATCTCCTTGGCCCGCATCGGAACCTCGCTCGCGACGAGCACCTGCGCTGCCGCGTCGAGGGCGCTGACGCGCTTGGGCTTGGGCTCCTTTGCGGGCTTCGGGGCCTTCGGCGTCTTGGGGGCCTTCTCGCCCTTGGCCTTCTTGCCCTTGATAGCCGCGCCAAGGTTCGCGTTGTTGGCGACCTCTTTCTCGCTGGGCACCTCGTGGTCCTGCTTCCCGCTCGCCAGCCGACCGCTGATCTCGGCGAGCGCCGCCTTGCGGAGGCGGTCTGTCTTGGCGCTTCCCTCGGCGCGGGCAGCGCTCTTGGACATCTTCGGTGTGCGGGTCTTCGCGGGCTTCTTGGTCTTCGTACTCATGATGATCTCCAAACTCGTGGTGCGGACTCCCGTCGCACATTGCGGCGGGTAAGCGTGGCCGTCGCGGTTCCCCGCGACGCCGCGTGGGGTCTGTCAGCAGCCCGCGACGCGCTCCATCTCGTTGAGCACGTCGTGGACCATCGAGTTGGTGGCGGCGGCCCGGCCCCGGCGGTCGGTTCCGTAGACCACCTTGGCGACCTCGGCGGCCTTGGCGTAGCGGCTCTCTCGGTCCTCGTCGCGGGCGATGTGGGCGATGCAGATGTCCTGCCTGCCCGCTCGCCGGGTGTGCTGTTCGATCGTCGCTTCCGCCCCGCGCTCGGTACGGCGGATGCTGATGTCTTGGTCGATGCCCTCGATCACGATCGTCTTGATGTTCATGGCGTTGCTCCTTTGGGGTGGGTGCGTGGCGTGCGGTCACTCGGCGTCGTTCAGGAACCGCTCCATGTCGTCGCGTTCCATGTTGCTGAGGAACCCGACCGTGTCCATCAGGTCGCTGCGGACCTTGCCGAGGTTGCCGGTGATGCCCCAGTTGGTCGGGTCGGCTTTGGCCTGCTCGTCGTGCTTGTCGAGTTCCATCTGCAGCACATCGATCAGGCGGGCGATGTCGTTCCGCCTCGTGGCGTACATCTGGGCGGCGGTCGGTTCGGGCTTCGTGGTCTTGGTCTTGGGGGTGTTCTTCTTCATACTGGTACCTCTCGTCGTTTGGGGTGCGTGGTGTCTCCGGTAAACACAGAAGCCCGCATTTCGCGGGCTTCAGGTCGTCGGCTTCTTGTCGTTGGTGCGGTCCCAACTCGTCGTGTCCTTGGGTTGGCCAACCGCCCGGAGGTAGTCGACCAACTCGTCGGCGGTCCAGGTGTCGCCGTCGATGGCGTCGTGCTCGTTGGGGGTGTCGGTATCGGGGTCGATCTCGAAAAGGCGGAAGCCGCCCAGCGCTCCGGGGCGCGGTCCCCAGTGGCCGTCGAGGTGGCGGCCGCGTCCGGCGGGGACGGTCGCGATGTTCCAGGTGCGGCCGTCGGGTGTGTGGATCTCGATCGCGGGGATGTGGAACCCGCTCTTGGCGAGGGTCTTGGCGAGGTCGAGCGTGGTCTTCGTGGTCGCGTTCATGTTCGTGGTCTCCGTCGCGGGCGGGGCGTTTGTTCCCGCTCGCGTTGGACACACATTGGCCGGCTTATGGGGAACAGGCAAGGCGATCGGCCTGCATTTCTCGATGATTCTGCGACATGTGGGCAACTGCGTCCGCGATGTGGGCAAGTTCGCGCGGGAGGTCCGCGATGACTCCCGAACACGCGCCTAGTTCCGGGCCAGCGGGGACCGGACAGGGAATGTCCCGGCTCAGCCCGGCGGCGATGCCCGTGGCGGATGCCGCCCGCGTGCTCACGCGGCTGGGCGGCAAGCCCGTGACGGACGCCATGCTCCGCGCCGACATCGATGCGGGCGCTCCGACTAATGCCGACGGTAGCGTCAACCTCGTGCACTACGCCGCGTGGCTCGTAAAGGAGATGTCCGCAGGTGGCGATTGACCCTCGCAAACTCAAGCCAGGCGAACTCGCGCGGCTGCTCAACAGCACGCCGCTGGGCGAGGTGATCAGCGAGCGGCAGCTCCACCGGCATCGCACGCGCGCCGGGCTTCGCGTCGCGGCAGACGGCGACGCGGGCAAGGTCGATCTGTTCCGATACGTGGCATGGCTCGTGGCGACGCGGCATGAAGCGATCGCTGAGGCCGCCAGTGCGCCCGAGGGTTTGACGGGTTACGACGCGATGAAGGAGCGTGCCCGGCTCCGCAACGCGATGCTCTCGCTGTCGGGACGGGACATTGGCGACCTGCCTCCGGTCGCGGACGCAGTGAGGAGGCAGAAGGCGGCCCGCGACTTTCGGTTCTTCTGCGAGGCGTATTTCCCGCAGACGTTTCACCTCAAGTGGTCGAACGACCACCTCAAGGTCATCGCCAAGATTGAGCAGGCGGTGCTCGATGGCGGACTGTTTGCGATGGCGATGCCGCGCGGCTCGGGCAAGACCTCGCTCTGCGAGATCGCGTGTCTGTGGGCGCTGGTGTACGGGCACCGGGAGTTCGTGGCGCTCGTGGGGTCGGACGAAGAGCACGCGGCGGGGATGCTCGACTCAATCAAGGCGGAGCTGGAGAACAGCGAGACCCTCGGCGGTGACTTCCCGGAGGTCTGTCACCCGATCCGATCGTTGGAGGGCATCCATCAGCGGGCCTCGGGGCAGCTCTTCCAGGGGAAACAAACGCACATCGGCTGGACGGCCCGAGAGATCGTGCTGCCGACGATCGCTGGGTCCGTGGCGTCGGGCGCAATCATCCGCGTGGCCGGGATCACCGGCCGCATCCGTGGCATGAAGCACAAGCGAGTCGATGGCGTCAGCGTCCGCCCGTCGCTGGTGCTCATCGACGACCCGCAGACCGACGAGAGCGCCCGCTCACCCTCGCAGTGCGCCAACCGAGAGCGCATCCTCGCGGGCGCGATCCTCGGCATGGCCGGGCCCGGACGCAAAATCGCTGGCCTGATGACGTTGACCGTCGTTCGCCCTGATGATCTGGCCGACCGCATTCTCGACCGCGACAAGCACCCGCAGTGGCAGGGCGAACGGACCAAGATGGTCTATGCGTTTCCCAAGAGTGAAAAACTCTGGGCCGAGTACGCCCGCGTGCGGGCCGAGGGGCTCCGTGCCGATCGCGGGATCGTCGATGCCACGGCGTTCTATGGCAAGCACCGGACGGCGATGGACGAGGGGGCGGTCATCGCCTGGCCGGAGCGGTTCAACCACGACGAACTGTCGGCGGTGCAGCACGCGATGAACCTTCGGCTGCAGAACGAGGCCGCGTTCTTCGCCGAGTACCAGAACGAGCCGCTGCCGGAGGTTGAGGTCGCCGACGACCTGCTCAACGCCGATCAGATCGCGGCGAAGGTGAACGGACACGCCCGCGGGCATGTGCCGCTTGGGTGTTCGCACCTGACGATGTTCGTGGACGTGCAGGGCAAGGCACTGTTCTATCTCGTGGCCGCCTGGGAAGACGAGTTCACGGGGCACATCATCGACTACGGCACCGAGCCGGACCAGAAGCAGGCGTACTTCACGCTTCGGGATGTGCGCAGGACGCTCGGGGCGGCGTCGCCACGCGCCGGTGTCGAGGGCGCAATCTACGGCGGCCTGGAGCGGCTCATCGAGGCGACGGTTGCCCGCGAGTGGCGGCGCGACGACGGCGCGATGGTGCGGATCGACCGATGCTTGATCGACGCCAACTGGGGTTCTTCCACCGATGTTGTCTACCAGTTCTGTCGCCAGAGCCCGCACGCGAGCGTGCTCACGCCCAGCCACGGCAGGTATGTCGGCGCGAGTAGCCTCCCATTCAGCGACTACAAACGCAAGCGCGGCGAGCGGGTCGGGCTGAACTGGCGCGTGCCGATCGTGACGGGCAAACGGGCGGTGCGTCACGTCCTGTTCGACACGAACTACTGGAAGTCCTTTGTGCATGCGCGGCTGGCGGTGCCGATGGGCGATCCTGGAGGCCTCTCGCTGTTCGGCCAGAAACCCGAGCCACACCGTCTGTTGTCGGAGCACCTCACCAGCGAGTACCGGGTGCGGACGGAGGGCCGGGGCCGCACCGTGGACGAGTGGAAGCTCCGCGTCGAAGGGCTCGACAACCACTGGCTGGACGGCCTGGTTGGTTGCGCGGTCGCCGCGTCCATGCAGGGCGCGGTGCTGTTTGGTACCGACCACAAGGTCGCAGTGCGTCCCCGGATCAAGCTCTCGGCGCTGCGCGGGAGGACATCGTGACGCCATCTCCAACACCCAAGCCCATTCCCACGCCGCGTCCAAAGGGCATCTGCTGCCCGACGTGCGGATGCTGCCACTTCGAGGTGCTCTACACCCGGGCTGCGCCGACTGGTGCGGTACGCCGTCGCCGTGCTTGTCGTCACTGCGGTCGTCGGATTACGACGATTGAGCGCCCGATCACATAGCTGGGGTCTACCGGTAGCCCATCTCCGCATCCTCGATCATCCACGCGCGACAAGAGTGCAGGCGCGGCAGAGGGGTACTCGTGTGCCCCAGACCCCTTCCAGCGATGACGAAGCCCTCCGCGAGGCTGCCAAACAGCCCGCCAAGGCCTCCGTTGACGGCCAGTCCGTCGAGCAGCACCCGCTGAGGGACCAGATCGAGGCCGACCGCTACCTCGCGTCCAAGGAAGCCGCGAGGAAGCCCGGCCTCGGCATCAAGTTCGCCAAGATCGTCCCGCCCGGTTCTGTCTGACCTGCCCATGCTGAAAGCCATTGCCAACATCATGAGCCGGGTCGGTCGCGGGACGCAGACCGCCTCTCCCTCCCCGGCGGCGTCGCGTGCTCCGCACGGAGGCGGATCGCGCGGCGGCCGTCGTTTGGTCGTTGCCAAGTTCGACTCAGCCAAGACCACACCGGAGAACCGCAAGCACTGGGCGAATGCGGACGGCCTCTCGCCCAACGCCGCCATCAACCCCGAGGTCCGTCGCGTCCTCCGCAACCGCGCCCGCTACGAGGTCGCCAACAACTCCTACGCCAAGGGCATCGTCCTCACGCTCGCCAATGACACCATCGGCACCGGTCCCCGGCTGCAGATGCTCACTGTCGACGCCGACGCGAATGCTCGCATCGAGGATGCGTTCGAGCAGTGGTCGCGGGCGGTCGACCTCCCCGGAAAGCTCCGCACCATGCGGCTGGCCCGGGCAGAGAGTGGCGAGGCGTTCGCGCTGCTGATCAACAACCCCGGCATCGCGTCAGCGGGCTCGCCCGTATCGCTTGATCTCAAGCTCATCGAAGCGGACCAGGTCTGCACGCCCTTGCTTCGCCGCGGGCGCAACGACGAGATCGACGGCATCGCTCTGGATCAGTGGGGCAACCCCTCCGCGTACCGTGTGCTCAAGCGTCACCCCGGTGACAGCGGCGTGTTCCGCACGCCCATCGACGACCTCACGGCCTACGACACCTTTCCGGCCTCTTCGGTCGTGCACTACTTCCGCCCGGACCGGCCGGGCCAACTCCGCGGCATCCCTGACATCACGCCGGCGCTCCCGCTGTTCGCGCAGCTCCGCCGGTACACATTGGCGACGATCGCGGCCGCCGAGACCGCCGCCAACTTCGCCGCCGTCATCTACACCGACAGCCCCGCCAACGGCGAGGCCGATCCGCTTGAGCCGATGGACGAGGTCGAGCTCGAGCAGCGTCTCGCCACCGTGCTTCCGGGCGGCTGGAAGCTCGGCCAGGTGCATGCCGAGCAGCCGACGACAACGTTCGGCGAGTTCAAGCGCGAGATCCTCAACGAGATCGCCCGCTGCCTGAACATGCCGTTCAATGTCGCGGCTGGCAACTCCTCGGGGTACAACTACGCCAGCGGTCGCCTCGACCACCAGGTGTACTACAAGAGCATCCGCGTCGAGCAGCACCACTTGCAGCTTGCCGTGCTCGATCGCATCCTGAAGGCGTGGCTCAACGAGGCCGTGCTTGTCGAAGGGCTGCTCCCGCAATCCCTGCGGACCATCGCTGCAACGCTCCCCGAGCACGCGTGGTTTTGGGATGGCGTCGAGCACGTTGATCCCGCCAAAGAGGCCAACGCCCAGGCCACGCGACTGGCCAACCACACGACCACGCTCGCCGCGGAGTTCGCCCGGCAAGGCCGCGACTGGGAGCAGGAGCTCCGCCAGCGCGCCAAAGAGCTCACGCTCATGAACGAACTCGGCCTCGCGCTGGCAACCGCACCGGCTGCCGCTCCGGCCACGAACGCGCCCGCCGAGGACACCGATCCCGCAGACCAAGTTGATGAGGAGACCGCCAGTGCCAGTCACCGCTGACCCCAAGAAGACCATTCCCGCTCTCACGCTCACCGCAACCGCCGACATCACCGTCGTTGCTGCGGCTGATGGGCAGGCTGCGCCTCTCCCCCGCTTCAAGATGGTCGCGTACACCGGCGGCGCGATGCGTGTCGCGGGCTGGCGTCACCCGGTCGTGATCGACCTCGCGGGCCTGGCGGTTCCCTCGCAGGCACGCCCCATCCGCTTCGGGCACGACCCGCTGTCGGGCGTCGGCCACACCGATTCGATCCGCGTCGAGGCCGGGCAGCTCGTGGCGACGGGCGTGATCTCGCGCGACACGAGCGCCGCCAAGGAAGTCGTCGCGTCCTCGCGGAACGGCTTCCCCTGGCAGGCCTCCGTCGGCGCGAGCGTCGAGGAGTTCGAGTTCATCAAGGACAACCAGAAGGCGACGGTCAACGGCCAGGAACTCACCGGCCCGGTCAACGTCGTTCGCAAGGCCACGCTCGGCGAGATCAGCTTCGTGGATCTCGGCGCAGACGGCCGCACCAGCGCGAGCATCGCCGCGCGTCAGAACAAGGAGCCCAGCGTCATGGCCGACGACCCCACGACTTCCAATCCCACCCCGTCCCCAATCATCGCCACCGAGCAGACGCCCGAGCAGGTGCGAGCTGCAGCCCTTGCCGAGACCGCCCGCATCGCCGCCGTTCGCAAGGTCTGCGGCGGCAAGCACAGCGAGATCGAAGCCCAGGCCATCCGCGACAACTGGGATGCCACGCGCACCGAGCTCGAGGTCCTGCGTGCCAGCCGACCCAAGGCTCCGGCCATCCACGCCCCCGACACCAGCGTGACCAGCGAGGTGCTCGAAGCCGCGTGCTTCCAGAGCGCCAAGCTCGAAGGCATCGAGAAGGTCTGCTCCACGCAGGCAATCGAGATCGCCGCCAAGCGGTTCCAGGGCGGGCTGGGCCTGCAGGAGCTCCTCTTCGAAGCCGCCATCGCCAACGGTTACACCGGCCGCACGTTCCGCGATAGCCGCCGCGTGCTCGAGGCCGCGTTCGGACGCGGCATCGAGGCGGGCATGACCACCATCGATGTGGGTGGCATCCTCTCCAACGTCGCCAACAAGTTCCTGCTCGAGGGCTTCTTCAGCGTCGAGCGCGTGTGGCGGAGCATCTGCGCCGTCCGCAACGTCAGCGACTTCAAGACCGTCACCAGCTACCGCCTGGTCGGCAAGGACCAGTACGAGCAGGTCGCCCCCGGCGGCGAGCTCAAGCAGGGCACGCTCGGCGAGGAGACGTACACCAACAAGGCCGACACCTACGGCCTGATGCTCTCGATTGACCGCCGCGACATCATCAACGATGACCTCGGCGCGATCACCACGGTCCCCCGCAAGCTCGGCCGTGGCTCGGGCCTGAAGATCAACGACGTCTTCTGGACGGCGTTCATGAACAACGCCGCGTTCTTCAGCGCCGGCAACAAGAACTTTGTCTCGGGCGCGGACACGGCGCTCGGCATCGACGGACTCACCAAGGGCGAGGTCGCCTTCATGGACCTTGTGGACTCCGACGGCAAGCCCACTGGCGTGATGCCCGCGATCCTGCTGGTGCCCACGGCGCTGTCGGCGATGGGCACTCAGCTCTACAAGAGCGTCGAGCTCCGGGACACGACCGCGAACACGAAGTTCCCCGTCGCCAACCCGCACCAGGGCAAGTTCCGCATCGAGGTCAGCCGTTACCTGTCCAACGCCCTCTACACCGGCAACTCCGCCAAGGCGTGGTACCTCCTCGCCGATCCCAGCGACCTGCCCGTCATCGAGATGGCATTCCTCAACGGCCAGGAAGCCCCGACGGTCGAGACGTCCGACGCGGACTTCAACATGCTCGGCATCCGGATGCGTGGCTACCACGACTTCGGCGTCAACCTGCAGGACCCGCGCGGCGGCGTGAAGAGCAAGGGCGAGGTGTAAGCCATGCCCGTGCAGGGAAGCACAGGTGCTGGGGGGCTCGGCGGGGAGCTCCCCAGCGAACTCGGAAGCGGCATCGACCAGCAATCGGGCATCGACACCGATGGCCCACCAACAGATGGAGATTCAGGCATGGCTTCAGGACCAGCAAAGTTCGTTCAGGAAGGCGGCTCGATCGACTACACCCCCGGCGCTGACGTACTCGTCGGCGCGGTGGTGGTGCAGGCAGACCTCATCGGGGTCACGCAGGCACCGATCAAGGCGGGCCAGTTGGGATCGCTCGCCGTCACCGGCGTCTTCGATTTCAACAAGGCGGTTGGCGCTGGCAGCGCCATCCCAGCGGGCACCCTCACGTACTGGGATGCGGCCGCCCAGAACGCCACCAAGAACGCGGCCGCAGGCGCGAACAAGCTGATCGGCAAGGCGGTGAAGGCCACCGTCGACGCCGACACCATCGTTCGCGTGCGGTTGCAGCAATAAGGAGCACCTGTGGGCGACCTGCTCGATCGCGGCGCGGCATTCCTCGATGCCCAGCGTCACCAGCACCTCTCCCGCCCGGTCCTCTACCGGCGTGGCACGGACGAGAAGGAAGTCCAAGCCACCATCGGCAAGACCGAGTTCGAGCAGGCCGACGACGCAGGCCTCATCCACCGAGTGGAGTCGCGGGACTTCCTCGTGCGAACGGGGGACCTGGATCTGGGCGCTGGCCCGATCCTCCCGCGGGCGGGCGACCAGGTGCGTGAGACGGCGGGGACAAACGTGTTCGTGTACGAGGTCAATGCACCCGGAGGGCAGCCGCCGTTCCGGTACAGCGACCCGTACCGCAGGGTTCTTCGGATTCACACCAAGCACATCGCAACGGAGTAACGATGGCAGAAGGCAACGGACAGAACGGCAGTGCTCGGTGGGCCGGAGTGGTCGTCACCGTCGTGCTCGCGGCGGGCGCGATGACCATCCAATGGGGCGTGGTGACCACCAAGCTCCAGCAGGTGGAGAAGCGGCTCGATGAGTTCATCGGCGAGGCCCGCAGCATCCGCGCTCAGTACGCCGAGATGGAACGCAAGATCTGGTTCCTGGAAGGCAAGCTGTCAGGGCTGACTTCCAACTCGCCGCGACAGAGCGTTCCAACGACAGGCTCGCCTGTGATCGGAGGCGGCCCTTGAGCACCATTACCGCCCTTGCCGACGCCGTCGCGGCGCACATCAACGCCGGCACCTTCTCGCAGCCGCTCACGGCCGTGCGGATGTTCCAGCCCGCGTTCACGCTGGAGGACCTCAAAGACCTGCGGGTCTCGGTGGTTCCCCGCACGCTGCAGATGTCGCCGTTGACGCGGGACAGCCTGGCCATCGAGTCCGTCGTGGATGTGGGCGTGCAGAAGAAGCTCCCCGCCGATGGGATGGACGCGGCGATCGACGAACTGCTCGTGCTGGTGGAGGCGATCGCGGATCACCTGCGGTTCAAACGGCTGGAGGGATTCCCCGACGCGGCGTGGGTCGGGATCAGCAACGAGCCGGTGGTATCGAGCGAGGCGCTCGAGCAGCACCGGGTGTTCACGAGCGTCCTGAGTGTGACATACCGCGAGCGGAGGTAGTGCGTGAGGAATGCCATCATCTTCAAAGTCGATCTGGATGGAGGCGACAAGCCGCTGTCGGCGACGAAGCTCGTGGCGACGTTCACGCTCACGGCATCGCACAAGAACACGCAGGACCTCCTGCTGTCGGATGGCAAGACGGACCCCATCGATGTTGCCCCGGGCACGCAGTACTACTTCGAGCGGGTGAACCTGGCGGATCTGTTGGTCAAGAGCAAAGGCGGCGAGACGGTCTTCGTGGTCGGCCACAGCGCCGAGTGAAAGGAGTCAGCGATGGCAATCAAGCTCGGCATGGAAGCCGCCCTGAAGTACAAGACGGGCGGCCAGGCAGGCGCAGGCGCGTGGACGGCACTCGGCAACACACGAGACGTGACGCTGAACCTCGAGGCGGGCGAGGCGGATGTGACCACGCGAGCCAACAGCGGCTGGCGGGCCACGGTCGCCACGCTCAAGGAAGCGAGCGTGGAGTTCGAGATGGTCTGGGATACCGGCGATGCCGGGTTCACCGCCATCAAGAACGCTTTCTTCAACAACGACCCCATCGGCCTCCAGATCCTCGATGCGGCTGCGGGTCAGGGCCTGCAAGCGGACTTCTCGATCACCAATTTCAGCCGCAGCGAAGCCCTCGAAGAGGCCATCACCGTGTCGGTGACCGCCAAGGTCACGTACTCGGCGACGGCGCCTTCATGGATCGGTTCGTAAACCCGGCGGCGAAGTCGGTGCAACAGGTGTTCAAAGGCTGTTCAACCGCTGTGCAACCGGCACAGCGTCCCAACGGAGGCACGGATGCGGCAGTTCAAGGACAACGCGGGTCGGACCTGGGCGGTGGACATCAACGTCGCCACGCTCAAGCGCGTGCGCGGGCTCACGGGCGTCGACCTCATGCAGGTCATCGAGGGGACGCTGATCGAGAAGTTCATCCGCGACCCCGTGCTCTTGTGCGACGTGGTGTACGCCGTGTGCAAGCCCGAGGCAGACGCCGCCAAGGTCTCCGACGAGGAGTTCGGCAAGGCGATGGCGGGCGACGCGATCGAGGCCGCGACGGGCGCGGTGCTGGATGAACTCATCAGTTTCTGCCCGAGCCCGAGGGACCGGGCCAACCTCGGGCGTGTGCTCCAGGCCACGAACCGCGTTCTGGACAAGGCCCGCAACCTGACGGAGAAGCGGATCGAGACGCTGACCAGCGAGAGCGAGCTGGACAAGCTCGTGAACCGGATGGTCCCCGAGCCGCTGACGTCTGGAAGTTCATCTACCAGTGCGCCGGAGCCCTCGGCCTCGACCCCGGGCCCCTGACGCTGCGGGAGCTGGTCGCCATGCTCGACGGCCGCCAGCGCCACGACTGGTCGATCGCCGCCGCCGTCATGTCCGTGGTGGCCAACACCGCCCGCGATCCCAAGCGATCCCGTCTTCTCAAGCCCGCCGACTTCGACCCATTCCACAAGCCCCAACGACCCGTCAAGGTTGACGTGTCGGTCCTCAAAGACGTGTTCATCGACCGCCGCATGCCGGAGGTCGCCAAGGAGACTCGTGCATGAAGAGCCTGACCACCCGCCATTACGTCTATCTCGGTGCCCTGATCCTGCTGGCGCTCGTGCTCGCGTCGTGCGCCGGCCTTGACCTTGGCGACATCGTCAAGGTCAAAACGCCCAACACGATTCAGCAGACCACCGGCCTGCCGTCGACGCTGAGCCTCAACGAGGCGGAGGTTGAGTATCAGAACTGGTTCAACCTCACGCAGACGACCGGCGCGCAGTGGAAGGGCAACATCGAGAAGGCCGGCGAGATCCGCGGGCTGCTCGGCCAACTCACGCTCTCTGCCCTCGACACCGTTGGCCCCACCGTCGCGGGCCTACCCGTGCTCGGGCCGGCGCTTCCGGCACTCACCGGCATCGTCGGCCTGTTCATCGGGTCGGGCCGTCTCCGCAAGGAGAAGGAAGCGTCCTTCAACAAGGGCCTGGAGAAGGGCAGCGGTCTCGCTGGCACCGGCGGCGGGAATGGCGGTCCGACGGGGAGTGGTGCGTGATCACCATGCGGATCAAAGACATGTTCTTCGACCGCCACGTCGTGATGGCGGCGGTCGACAACGCCAAGCGGAAGGTGCTCAGCAAGGCCGGCGCGTTCATCCGCACAGCGGCCAAGACGAGCATCCGCAAACGCAAGGGGTCGGCTCCTCCCGGGGCCCCGCCCCATTCGCACGAGGGCAGCCTGCGTCGGTTGATCCTCTTTGGGTACGACAAGCCCAACGACTCGGTCGTCGTCGGGCCGGTGGGGTTCAAGCTGAGCGAAGCACCCAATGTCCTCGAGTACGGCGGCGACACCGTCGTGTTCCGCAGGCGCGGCGGCAAGCTTACATCGCAGAAGGTCAAGATCTCGCCGCGGCCGTACATGGCCCCGGCGCTCGAGAAGGAGCGGCCCAAGCTGCCGCTCTTGTGGCGGAACTCGATCAAGAAAGGGTGATTGAACGTGGCCGATACGCGGGGCATCCGAGCCGGGCGAGCTTTCATTGAGCTGGGCGTCAGCGATAAGCTGTCGGCTGGACTCAAGGCAGCCCAGAAGAAGCTCGAAGCCTTCGGCGCTGGGCTGCGGTCCATCGGCACCAAGATGGCGGGGATCGGTGTCGCGGCGATCACCGCGCTGCTCGGCACCGCGAAGGCGTTCAGCGACTCTGGCGATGCGCTCGACAAGATGAGCGCTCGCACGGGCGTGAGCGTTGAGGCCCTCAGCGAACTGGGTTACGCGGCGGACCTCTCGGGCACGGACATGGAGACGCTGGAGAACGGCCTCCGCGTCATGCAAAAGACTCTGACGGAGGCGTCGCAGGGCTCTAAAGGGGCGAACGAGGCCCTCGGTCGGCTCGGCCTGACGGTGCAGGACCTCGCCAAGCTCTCGCCCGACGAGCAGTTCAAGCTGCTGGCCGACCGGATCTCTCAGATCCAAGACCCGGCGCTCCGGGCCGCGATGGCGATGGAGCTCTTCGGCAAGGCGGGAACCAAGCTCCTGCCGCTCATGGCCGACGGGGCAGCAGGCATCAACGAGATGCAGGAACAGGCCCGCAAACTCGGGCTGACGGTGAGCACAGAGACCGCCCGCGATGCCGCCGAACTCAACGATGCCCTCGGCACGCTGTGGAAGGTCCTCAAGCAGGGTGTGTTCACCATCGGCGGGGCGCTCGCACCCACGATCAAGGACCTGACCGAGCGGATCACGCGCATCGTCGTCAGCGCCACGGCGTGGGTGAAGGCGAACAAGGAGACGGTGGTGTGGGCGCTCAAGGTCGCAGCCGCCGTCGCGGTCGCAGGGATCGCCATCGTCGGGCTGGGCTACATCATCTCAGGGATTGGTGCGGCGCTCGGACTGGTCGCCGCCGTCATCGGCGGGATCGGCACGGCGTTCAGCCTGATCGGGGCCGCGATCGGCGCGATCCTCACGCCGGTCGGCCTGACCATCGCCGCGATCGTGGCGCTGGGCGGCACGCTTTTGGTCGTCACCGGCGCGGGCGGAGAGGCCCTGTCGTGGCTCGCTGAGAAGTTCACCGAGCTGCGTGACTGGGTCGGTAAGGTGGTTGGCGGCATCTCCGATGCCCTGGCTGCGGGCGACATCGCGCTCGCCGCAGAGATCCTGTGGCTGTCGCTGAAGGTGATCTGGCAGCAGGGCGTCGCGGCGCTGAACAAGGCGTGGCTGGGCGCGAAGGAGTTCTTCGTCTCCACGGCCTACTCGATGTGGTACGGGGCGCTTGCCGCCGCGGAGATCGTCTTCCACGCTCTCGAGGTCGCGTGGATCGAGACCACCGCCTTCCTCTCCAAGACCTGGACCAACTTCGCCACTGGCTTCCAGATGATCTGGGAGGAAGCTTCGTCGTGGGTCGCCAAGCGAATGCTGGAGATTCAGGGGCTGTTCGATGACGGGCTCGATGTCGAAGCCGCGAAGAAGGCGGTCGATCAGCAGCTCGAATCCCGGCTCGTTGAACTGGAGAACGCCGCCCAGCAGTCGGTGACCGCACGCGACAAGGAACGCGAGGCCCAGCGCCGCGACGCCGCCGCGATGCATGAGGCGACGCTCGCGGGCATCGGCCAGGACTTCGAGACCGCGCAGGAAGCCCTGCGCAAGGACACGGCGGCAGGACTCGCGGAGTCACAGGCCGCGCTCGATGCCGCCAAGCAGAAACTCGCCGCCGCGATCGAGGAGGCCCGCAAGAAGCGAGAGGCCGCAGACGCCGAGAAGGGACCAGGTCGGCCACAGCGGGATCTGATGGCCGACTTCGAGGACCGGCTGTCGGGACTCGGCGCGGCCATCGGCAAGGGCATCAGCGTCACCGGCACGTTCAGTTCCGCGGCCGTCTCGGGGCTTGGCACCGGTGGCGATGCCGCCGAGCGCACGGCCAGCGCGACGGAGGCAACGGCCAAGAACACCAAGCGTCTGTTGGATGCCAGCGTGGACAACGGACTGCGGTTCGCCTGACCCCCTCCCCGTAGAAAGGAATTCATCACTCGTGCCGGTCGAGGTCTTTGAGAAGTTCGAGAGCCGCCGCTCCACCAAGGCGAATCAGGTCTCGCAGTCGTCTGCGGAGCTCGGCTACATCGTGCGCGGCACGCCGGATGACCTCGTGGCCCGCAACGCGGCGCAGACTGGCTCCCCGGCGACCTACGACGGGCTGGCCCGGCAGAACGTACAGATCGAGCCGCTCGGGCCGCAACTGTGGGACGTGACCGTCCGGTACGGGTCCAGCGATAGCGGCGGAAACCCCACGCCCAGCGAGGCGTCGTTCAACTTCGAGACCGGCGGCGGCACGCAGCACATCACACAGAGCAAGGACACGGTGCAGGCGCGGGCGGCGTCCGGATCGACCGCCCCGGACTTTGGCGGAGCGATCGGTGTGACCGCCGACGGCGTCGATGGCGTGGACATCACCGTGCCTGTGTACCAGTTCTCCGAGACACACTACTTCAGCGATGCGCAGGTGACCGCGTCGTACAAGGGGGCGATCTTCAGTTGCACGGGCAAGACCAATGCTGGGGGGTTCAAGGGCTTCGCTCCCGGCGAGGTGCTGTTCCTCGGTGCAAGCGGCTCGAAGCGCGGGGACGGCCCCGACGACGACTGGGAGATCACCTTCCGGTTCGCCGCCAGCCCCAATGAAACCGGACTTTCGGTCGGCTCCATCACCGGCATCAACAAGAAGGGGTGGGAGTACCTCTGGGTCCGCTACGCCGACGCCGAGGACACCGGTTCCGGCGCGATCATCAAGAAACCCATCGCCGCTTATGTCGAGCGTGTGTACGACGACGCCAACTTCGGAGCACTGGGGATCTGAATCCCTTCAACCATGCCTGACGACCTCCGCAAAGTCCGATCCGGTGATCCACTCCGCCTCCCCGCGGGCGCATACAACGCGTTTGTCGATGCGGCTGTGGACCTGCGCCGGCGTCAGGGTCGCGGCGAAGCCGTCGCGGGCCCGCTCGTCGAGTCTGCCCAGCGCGGCATCGTGCTGGTCCGCAACGATTCCGGCGAGGAGATCGAGCCGTACCACGCGATGGCGATCACCGGCGTGCTCGTCGAGCCCGGCGAGGATGACCAGGAACGAACATTCCAGAGCCGCACGCCGCTGACGGGCGACATCGCCACCGAGGAAACGGCAGGCCCAGCGTTTGTCGTCGCACTCCAGCCCATCAAGCCCAACAAGCTCGGGCGCTGCGTGCTCACCGGCGTCACGGTCGCGCGGGTGTTCATCACCAACGAGACCGACACCACCTGCGAAATCGCGGCCGACGAAACTGTCCTGGCCAGCACACCCATGGGTGGCATCCCGATCCTCTGGAAGGAAGAGGGCACCGGCGAGAAGTGGGCGGTCCTTGAACTCGGCCGCCCGTCGCCCGGACGTGTGACCGCGATCCTCGGCGCTGCCCAGGCGATCCCGACCGAGCGCAACCGCTGGCGCTATCCGTGGGTTGAAGCCCAGATCGACGGCAACCCCGGCAGCGAGACCTATCTCCGGTATGTGGCCATCGAGGGTGGCCTGTCGTCCCAGCTCGCCAGCGGCGGTGAAGACCCCACCCGGCTGGCGCTCAACCGGTTCGAGGCCCACCACATGAATGACTCCGAGCCCGGCTCTGGTTTCGGTGGCCTGCTCGGGCTCGGCCCGGTGTGCGAGTTGCCCGGCGTGCTCCCCAAGTGCCCGCCCGCACGGTCGCTCAAACCCAAGCTCGTGCCGATCCCCGAGGGCGTGTGCGTGCAGCTCACGTGCGAGCGCAACAGCAAGGGCAAGCCCGTGTGGGTCTTCGAGGCCATGAGCCTGATCGAGATCGCCGACCCCGCCGATGAGGACCGCAAGTTCAACCTCTACATCGGAGGTGCCGAATGACGACGACCCCGACGATTCTTGACACTCGCCGCGAGAAGGAACGAGCCAAGTACCTGGCGCTGGCCGCCAAGCCCGGCTCGACGTACGGCTCGACCAACCACGGCAAGCTTGCCGTTCCGATCATCCAGAAGTTCAAGCCGAGGTTTGTCGTGGACTTCGGATGCGGCCGCAACGACCTCGTGCGTGATCTGCGACGGCTGGGGATCGACGGCCTGGGTGTGGACTTCGCGTTTCCTGATGCGGACCTCGTGCGCCCGATGCACAAGACTGCGCTGCACGCGGGCGTGGCGGACGTCGTCACGAGCTTCGACGCCCTCGAGCATCTGCTGCCCGAGGACGTGGACGCGGTCCTCGCGGAAATGCGCCGTGTGGCCAAGCCGCGCGGCCACTTCGTGTTCTCGATCTGCACCCGTCCCAGCAAGACCACCGTCGCCGGCGAAGGTCTGCACCCGACGGTGCGCCCGCTGGATTGGTGGCTCGACCGCATCGGGCGTGTCGCCACCGTGATCAACCCGCGGGCGGAGCGGCGGTTCATCGTCGGGCGTTTCAAGGGCGGAAGTGATGGGGGGTGCTGTGGTGCGTGAGAACCAGTCTGACATTGCGGCGCTCCAGGCCGGTCTGAAGGCACGCAAGCCGGCGCGTGATGGCCTGCGCCTCTACACCGCCGACTTCGACTCCGTGTCGCTCGGTGGGTTCTACCGCGGGCGTTCGGCATTCCTGATCCTGTCGGGTCCGTCGCTCACGCAGCTCGATCTCTCGGCGCTCAACAAGCGCGGCATCGTCACGATGGCCGTGAACAACGCCTGGGCGGTACATCGTCCGACGCTGTGGACGTGCGTTGACGATCCCGGTCGCTTCATCGACACCGGCTGGAAAGACCCGGGCATTCTGAAGTTCGTGCCCACGTGCATGTGGGACAAGCGGCTCCGCATCCAAAGCCCCGACGGCGCGATGCGCAACAGCGCGTTCCGGGTCCGGCAGATGCCCAGCGTCATGTTCTTCCGCCGCGCAGATCACTTCGACCATGAGCGGTTCCTGACTGGAGACAGCGTCCCGTGGGGCAACGACGCCAAGAACCCCGACTCTTTGGGCATCACCGGCAAGCGCTCGGTCATGCTCGTGGCCCTGCGCCTGTTGCACTACCTCGGCTTCAGCACGGTGTACCTGCTGGGCTGCGACTTCAAGATGGCCGAGGACCGCAAGTACGCCTTCACCGAGAACCGGGCGGCCAACGCGATCCGGCACAACAACGTGCTGTATGACTCGCTGGCCCGGCGCTTCGAGGCCCTCAAGCCGCACTTCGAGAAGCACCGCTTCCGCGTGGTGAACTGCTCGCCCGGTAGCGAGCTGCAGGTCTTCGAGCGTATGGAGTTCGCCGACGCCGTCGCGGCCGCGTCGGCCGAGTGCGGCAAGCCCGTGAACACGCAGGGCTGGTACGAGCCCAACCCGAAACCTCAGGAGGCCGCACGATGAGCGACGGCCCCACCCGCTACTACCTCTATATCCCGGTCTGGGCCACGGGCCGCGCTCCGCAAGGCGGCGGTTCGAGCAACTACTCGACGCCGTCGGGCTCTACGCCGGAGAGCACGTACTCGACGCCCACCAGCACGCCGAGCATGCCCCCGAGCTACTCGACGACGGGCGACGTGATCTACACGACCGGGCCGGGCGGCACGCCGACGCTGACGTTCTACACCACCGATGCGTTCACCAGCAACACGCCGGGCACCACGCAGACGCCGTCGAGCAGCGGGCCGATGTCATCGAGCGGTTCGGGAAGCACGCCGACAAGCGACACGCCGAGTTCCATGTCTTCGAGCTCTTCGGGCTCGAGCATGACGTCCAGCATGAGCAGTTCCGGCGGTGGCAGTTCCTCGGGCATGAGCTCATCAGGCGCTTCGTCGGGGATGAGTTCCGGGGCATCCAGCGGCATGTCGTCAGGCGCGAGTTCCGGCATGTCCTCGGGCGGGTCCTCTGGTGGTTCCTCGGGAGGATCGTCCGGAGGGGGCAGTTCCGGCGGCGGTTCGTCGGGCGGGGGCGGGTCCAGTGGCGGCGGAAGCGGCCCGGGCGGCTCGGGTCCCGGAGGTTCCGGTCCTGGCGGTTCTGGGCCGGGAGGGTCGGGCCCTGGGGGAAGCGGGCCGGGTGGCTCTGGCCCGGGCGGGTCAAACTGTGTGTTGGCCGGGACGCCGGTGCGGCTGGCCTCTGGTCAGACCGTTCCGATCGAGCGATTGCAGCCCGGCGACCGAATCGCCGCGCTGGACGTGGCTGGGCTCGATCGAGATGTGCCGTGGCAGGCGCAGTACCAGTGGCTCCGCCAGCGGGCCGAAGCGGTGCTCACGCCGGTCACCGGTTCCGTGGCCAGCGTAAAGGTCGGCACGCACGACGGGTTCATCACCATCAACGGTCGCTTGCGGCTCACGCCCGAGCACCCCGTGCTCCTGCGCCGCGGCGAAGAGGTCGGGTTCGTCTCGGCGGAGTTTGTGCTCGTCGGCGATTATCTCGTGCGGCACGACCTCAGCGAAGAGCGCGTCGAGACGATCAGCCGCGCCGGCGATCGCGTCACCACGGTCGCGGTGCATGTGCCCGGTCTGAACGTCTTCCTGGCCGACGGCGTGTGGGTCCACAACGACATGCCTGCGACGCAAGCGACCGCGTCGGGGTCATCGTCTGGATCAGGTTCCAGTTCTGGATCGGGATCAGGCTCCTCGAGCGGCAGCGGATCGAGCTCCGGCAGCGGCAAGTCCAGCGGCTCGTCCATGTCGAGTTCTGGAAGCTCGTCTGGGTCTGGCAGTTCGTCTGGTTCCTCGAGCGGAAGCGGCAGCGAAAGTGGCTCGGGCCCGCCCGGTTCTGGCTCAGGCTCCGGCAGCGCCCAGCAGTCCGTGGCGCTCGGTGAGGGTGCATCGTCGTTCATCGAGGGCGGCATGGAGGGCGTGCCTCCCGCGAAGTGGCAGCAGAGCGGTTTGAGCAGCGAAGAGGAGGTGAAGGCGTGATCCCGAAGGTCATCTACACGGCCGATTTGTCCGAGTCTCCCGACCGTCAGCGGCTCACCGCGTGGAAGCACGCGTGGCAGACGCTGCATCCGGAATGGGACGTTGTGACGTTCACACTGGACAACCGGCCGCCGATCCTGAACCACGATCAGTGGCAGCAGACGCTCGACCTCAGCGAGCCCGCGGCGTCGGCGGCGCGGCTGAACCTGCTGCGATACGAGGTGCTCGCCCGCGAGGGCGGCGTATTCGTCGATCCCGATCGCCTGCCGCTCCGCCAACTGGATGAACTCGTCGCCGGCGTGGGCGCGTTCTGCTCGACGATCGCCAGCCACGGCGCGAGCCGCCCACACATGCTTTCACCGTCGGTGCTTGGTGCGACGCGGAACCATCCGATGCTCTGGCATGCGATCCGCGACCTCCCGCACTCGGTGCTGGTCTATCGCGGCGTCTGGGACCAGAGCGGGCCCGGGTTCCTCACCCGTGTGGTCCGCGACCACGGACACTTCCGCGACGTTGTGCCGTTCCACTGGGCGCTCTTCGAGCAGGGCGAAGAAACCGCCAAGGCCCACGGCGGGGCGTTCGGATTCGTGACCGCCAAGAGGGTGGAGGTCGAGGCTTGAGCACCACCGCAACCGCCACCCCGATCCCGCGGGTCCTGCACCAGATCTGGCTGGGCAAGGGCGAGATGCCCCTGCACCAGCGGCGCTGGCGACGGCGCTTTGCCGAGATGAACCTGCATTGGGAGATGCGGCTGTGGACCGACGACAACCTGCCGCCGATCCTCAACCGCAACGCCTGGGAAGCCTGTGGCAACGTCGGTGGAACGCCGGGCTGTGTGATGCGCTCGGACATCCTGCGCCTCGAACTCCTGGCACGCTTCGGAGGCGTCTATCTCGACACCGACGTGAAGCCCATCCGTCCGCTGGACGAGATGTGCCCGCCCGAGGTCCGGGCGTGGGCCGCGTGCGAGCAACTCGACATCGTCTCCAACGCGGCGATGGGATTCCCGCCCAATCACACGGCGATGTGGCACGCGGTGGCGATCATCGAAGAGTCGTTCTTCGAGCGCCGGTACGTTGGCGATCAAGCCGGGCCGGGACTGCTCGCTCGCGTGGTCACCCAGTACGACGACGTGGCTCTCTACCCGCCCGCGTACTTCCACCCGACCGTCGGGGAGTCCAAGTCCAATCCCGACGCGAAAGCGCTCCTTCTGGGCGCGCACTTGTTCGCCGGCACCTGGGTTGAGGAAAACCGTCCCCGACACAATCGGCTGTGGCTTGCGAACGCCGGTCATTGAGCAGCATGGACCGCCGTCGCGTTGATCACCACCGCCTTGCCATCGGCCGATGCGACCTTGCCCACGACCACCATCTCCGAAAGTTCCTTCAGCCCGCGCCGCCCCTTCATGTCCGTTCGGAGGATTTGACCCTTGGCATCCACCACCTGCACTGTTACTGAGTTCGCGAGGATGTCCTGCTTGGTCTCGCAGCAGTAGTCCCAGGGCTTGGAGCATTTGTCGTCGGGGTTTTCGTTGCAGGCCTTGAGCCCTCTGCCCATCAGCGTAAGGACAGCGCGACCCGCGACGAATGGTTCCTTGCTGCCGCCGACTCGCCCGCGAAGCACGACCTCATCACCTGCCTTGAGCGTTCCGGCCTTGCGGATCTCCGACACGTCCTTGGCGTTCTCGGGCTGCTTCTCGACAAAGAACCCGCTCGGCAGCGGGGCCTTGGACACATGCATCGAGGTCGCGGTGAGCACCAGCGCATCGGTGCCGTTGGCGGTCTCGATTTTGCCCGTCACGAACACCTCCGCGCCCGGCTTGAGCCCGTGCTGGCCATTGAGTCCGGCGCGGAGCGCCTTCCCGTTCGCGTCAACGATCTGCACAGTCGCCCGCCCTTCCGCCGGGATGTCGCACGCGGTGTCGGGCAACTTATCCGATGGCGGGCAGCAGCCCTTGCGGGTGGACTCATCCACCAGCGTGAACATCGCGCGGTTCTCCACGAAGGCGTCCTTCGACATCGCCACGGTGCCGCGCACCGTGATCGTCTCGCCCACCTTGGCGGACTTCATCGCGGCGGTGATCTCCAGCGCGTTCGCCGGGATTTCCGGCTTGAGCATGGTCTTCACGTCCGCGACGTTCTTGACCTGCGCTAGTGCCGCCGCGGGCGTCAGCACGCCCAATCCCGCCGCGCCCGCGATCAGCATCGCGGCCACCGTCATCGCCCGCATCGAACCCGTCACGCTCATCTTCATCGCTTTCATATCGAAACTCCTTGCAAAGGTCCTTGGACTCTTGTCGCCCCGCGGCACACGCCACGGCGGCACACTCGTTCACCATCACACCGCCTTGAGCGCGACAGGGATCGTCGGCCTCAGGCAACGAATCGCCGGGGGCAACGCGCCCACGACGCCCAGGGCCAGGCCCGTCAGCAGCCCCAGCCCGATCACCGTCTCGTCGATCAGCAGCCCGAATGCCCCCATCGAGAACCGCACCGCCAGCCCGTCGAGCAGGAACACGCCCACCGCGCACGCGAGCAGCCCGCCCGCCGCCGTCGCCAGCGTCGATTCCTGGATCATCGACCAGACGATCGCCAGCCGCCGGTAGCCGATGGATTGCAGCGTCCCCAGTTCGCGGATGCGCGAGGCGAACGCGGCGTACATCGTGTTCAGCCCGCCGAAGAGCCCGCCGACGGCGATCAGCCCCGCCGTCACCCACGCGACAATCTTGATGGGCCCGAAAAAGCTCGCCAGTTTTCCGTAGTACTCGCGCTCGGTCATGGGCACCAGTTCGAGGTCCGGCCGGGTCTTGGTAAAGGCCGCGATATCACCGAAGTCGGCCCCTTCGCCCGTCGCCTCGTTGTAGGGGTCGAGCGTGAGGACCACGCACGAAATGGTCTCGCGTTTGGTTGCCGTCATGAGGTCTGCCAGCGGGAGCCACACCTCGGCCTCGACAACCGTCCCCGGCGCGCTGAAGCGCCCGACGATCGTCCACGGCCTGCCGTCGATCACCAGCGCCTTGCCGACTTGCACATCGCTCTCCGAGATGCCCAGTACCGTCCCCGTCATGCGACCGACCATCACCTCATCCGCTCCCGATTCGGGCCATCGCCCCTCGGTCAACGACACCGACTCGTGGACCAGCGACGCCGCGGGAGTGACGCCTCGCATCATCACCTGCCGTCCTTTCGGCCTGGGAACCCTGGAGCCGCCCGACCCCTCCGCAACCACCGATTCAGCCCTGCTCTGCGGGTTCGCCGCGCTTTGCGACGGACCCACACGGACTGGGAGCATCACATGAACCTCAGGCGAGACATAGGCCACACCGGCACGCGTGCGGATGCCCGAGACGCTGGCCGCGAGCACACCCGGCACGCCCGCCTCGATCTCGGAGCGCTCGACGCTCTCCTCGCTCCCCGCGCCCATGAGGATGACGTTGTGCTCCCCGCCCGTGGCCTTGAGCGCCCGACTCATACCGTTGACGAACCCGCCCGCAACCAGGATGAGCAGTACGACCATCGCCGCCCCGGCGACAGAGAGGAAGAGCCGCGAGGGCGAACGGCCCAGATTGCGGACGGCGTATGCAAACGGAAGAAGTCTCATACGTCCCTCTTTCAAACGGCCCTGAAGCACGATGCGATCTCTCGGCGGCCCGCCCGCCACGCGGGCACCAGGCCCGCCACGATTCCGACGCCTGCCGAGATGAGCAGGCCCCAGGCCAGGACCGACCACGAGGCGCTCACGCCGATCGAGAGTCCTTCCTGCGACAGACTGAAGTTGCCGAAGTGAACGACGGAGAGAGCGATGCCCGTGCCGAGCGCGCCCCCCAGCACGCCGATGAGCATCCCTTCGCTCACGATCAGTCGGGCGATGAGGCCGGAGCGGAACCCCAAGGTTTGCAAGACGGCGTGCTCCTTGATTCGATCCTGCACGCTCAGCACGATGGCGTTGGCGACAAGCGCCAGCACCGCCGCCAGGCAACCCCAGCCCAGCCACTGCGTGAACTTCACGATCTCCACGATGTCAGCCCCGGCCTGCGCCACGAAGGCCTTCTCGGGACTGGTCATCGTCGGGTCGGCCTCGGTGCGGAACTCGGCATCGATGGCCTCCGCCACGGCCTCCATCTTCGCCGGATCATCGACGCGGACGGTGAACTGCGTGACGCTCCCCAGCCCGCCGCCCTTGCCCGCGGCCTGCTGAAGGAAGTCGAGGTGGACGTAGGCGACGTTCTGGTCCTGCGCTTCGGGGGAGCGGATGATCCCCGCGACTGTGACGGTGATGCCCGAGGCGTCGAAGGACTGGCCGACCTGGAAGCCGCGGCGCGCCGCAAGCGTCTCGCCGACGAGAGCGGAGTCGGAGCGCTTCTCCCACTCGGCCACAGAGCCGGCGATGAGTTGCCATTTGCTGGCCCAGCCATTGGGACCCGAAAGGTCTTCGCGCGGCACGCCCCGGAACGTGATGACATCGAGCGAGGCCCGACAATTGTTGACGACGATCTTGACGGGCACAGCCGAGACCACGCCGGGGATCTTCTCGATCCGGTCGACGTAGAACTGTGGCAGGCGGCTGGCGGCGGGGCAGAAGCGGTTCTCGCGGTAGACCACCAGCGTGGTGTCCCCGGCGGCGGCCTGGGTGGATTGGCGCACGCCCTCCTGCAGCGTCTGTACCGCGATGAACAGGAACATGGCGATGGCGACGCCCGAGAGCGTGAGCACGCTGCGGACTTGGTGCCGCCACAGCTGCTTGAAGACGACGGGCATGAACTTGGGTGCAATCATGGATCAGGCCTCCTGGGGAACGAGTGGCGCGTGGCGCGTGGCGAGGAGTTCGGCCTCGACCAGGCGGCCTTTCTCCAAGTGCAGCGTCCGCTTGGCATAGGCCGCGCTCTTGGCATCGTGGGTCACGATGATGAGGGTCTTGCCCAGGTCCTCGCAGAGCCGGACCATGAGGTCCATGATCGCCTGCGCCGACTCTTGGTCGAGGTCGCCGGTGGGCTCGTCGCCGACGATGATGGTGGGGTCGGTCACGATGGCGCGGGCGATGGCGACTCGCTGCTCCTGGCCGCCCGAGAGTTGACGCGGGTAGTGGTCGTGCCGGTCGGCGATCCCGACGAGCTGCATGGCGGTCTGCACCTTCTCGTGGCGGTCCTTGGCGGACATGCTGTGAAGCAGAAGCGGAAGTTCGACGTTCTCGTAGGCCGTGAGCACGGGCACGAGGTTGTAGAGCTGGAAGACGTAGCCGACGTTCACGCTCCGCCAGTCGGCGAGCTTGGACCTCGACAGCGTGGAGATGTCCGTGCCGCCGATGATGAGTTGCCCGCCGCTGGGCCGGTCGATCCCGGCGATGAGGTTGAGCAGCGTGGTTTTACCGCTACCCGAGGGGCCCATGAGAGCGAGGAAGTCGCCCGCGGGCACGTCGAGGTCGAGCTCCTGCAAGGGCGTGATGGTGTTGTCGCCCTTCTTGTACGTCTTGGTGAGCCTGCGGCACTGGATCAGCGGAGGGCCGGACGGCTGTGTTCGATGGTTCGTGTGGTTATTGGTCATGGTCGAGTTCTTTCGTGCGGCGAGCATGTCGCCGGTGTATTCGGGAGTAATGCGTTACGGGGTCGTCGGAGATGGCGAGAGCGCGGCAGAAGTTCGTTCACCCAGCACCTTGAGGCGCGTGCCGTCTTGGATGGCGGGTGGCGAGGGAGGGTCGAGAATGACGCGGTCTGTTAGGCGCAGCCCGCTGATGACGGCGGTGAAACCCTCGTCTGCCGCGGGCGTCGTCATGATGTCGCGGCGGCGGGCAACCGGGCTTCCGCCGGAAGTATCTACGACCCAGACCTGGCCTCGCCCATCGCCGACCGCAGCAACGGCGACCGTCGGGACCAGAAGCATCGAGTCTCCCCCGCCGCCGTCGCCGGTGGAAGGGCCGCCGATGCCGCCGCCCGAGTGCCGCTGAGAAGCCGCCGCGGGTGCGTGGAGTTTGACGCGGGTGAGCATCTCGGGCTTGAGAACGGGCGATGGCGCGTCGAGCGCGACCTTGAACTGCACGGTGTTCCGCTGGATGTTGGCCTCGTGTACGACCCTCGACACCACGCCGCTGAAGGTCTGGTCGGAGAGCGCCTCGGTGCTGACGGTCGCGCGTGTGCCCACGCTCACCTTGGCGGTGTCGGCCAGCGGCACGTCCACACGCACCTGGAGTTTCGCGGGGTCGTAGACGCGGAGGATCGCGCCCGTCATGCCGCTGGCAGAGGCTGATTCGCCGCCCTTGCCGCTCATGCTGATCCGCGAGCCCGGCTCGACCAGGCGGGCGAGCACCACGCCCGCGACCGGCGAACGCACCTCCATCCGCTCCAGCCGCAACGCGGCCTCGTCGTGCAACACATGCGCCGCGGCGTGGGCCGACTCGGCTTGGGCGAGAGCGGCCCGTGCTTCGTTCACCATCTTTTCCGCCGTGGCGATCTTGGCCTCCAGCCCCCCAAGGCGGATCTCCATCCGCCGGAACGTCCCCTCGCTCAGGCCGCCCACAGCGACCAACTCGCGTTTGCGTGTCACCTCATCGCGCAGTTCGGCGGCGGCGGTCCTCTCAACCTCGACCTGCGACTCGGCGGTCGCGAGCGCCGCCCGAGCCCGGGCCACATCCGTGTTGCGTTCCGCGACGGCCGCATCGGCGGCGCGCAGCGTTAGACGCGCATCCTCGTCGATGAGCCGGGCGACGACCTGACCGGCTTCGATGCGCTCGCCCTCGAGAACCAACACTTCGCGCACCACGCCTTCGGCCAGCGCGGGGACGCTGACCGCGTAGGGTGCCGGTTCGATCCACCCTGGGGCCTGTACCGCGACGGGGCCGAGCGGCGCATCGGATGGGGACTCTTCCGAGCTGCCCGCCGAGACCGGAACGGCCCCGGCGTCCGCCGCCCCGACGCCACTCTTCGGAATCGCGGCGGCGACGTGGACCGCAAGCCGTGTCTGGAGCGCATCGCGGGCGGCATAGGCCAGCAGGCCGCCCGTCGCGAGCAGCACGACGGCGGGAATGAGCAGGCGCGTCGCCCATCGCGCCTTAGGGCGCGCGATGACGGTGGTGCTGCCCGCAGGCTGTGGCCTTGGTATGGAATCTGATTGGGTGGGCTGCGGGGCTCGACGGAGCGCCCGCAGGTCGGTCTGCGTGGTAGCCATAGGTGGTTCCTGCAATGCGCCGGCGGCCAAGGACGAATGACCGAGGGCGGGCGCGTAAAGCAAAGACACCCCTCGCACGAGCGGCACGGAGCCGGTCGCGGAAGGACGATGCGGACGCTGGGGAGAGAGAGCGTCCGTTGCAGGATTGAACTACACCACGAGCGCGCAATGCCACCGCAAGGCTTCGCGGTTGGCCTTCAGGTGAGGCGGACCCAAGGCCCAGCCCGGTGACAAGGGCACGACCCTGGCATCGGGAGTCGGAATGGTCCACAGGACCGCGAGCGAAAACGTCGCCAGTGCGTCCCATTGCTGCTCGAACGCAGGGAGTCTACTTTCGGCCTTGACACCGGTACCGCCGGATGTGCCCTGGCACGATGGGCAAGATGGGCATTCGTCCGGCGAGAGCGGCGGCTCCTCGTTCGAATCATCCGGCTGCGGGTCCGACGCCCGGTGTGATGCCGTCTCGGTCGAACACCCACCGCAGCAAGAGTCCATCTCTACCGCGACGAGGTGCTTCCCGTCACAGGCGCTGCCCACGAGCAGCGCCGCCTGGCAGCAGCACAGCGGCGTGACCACGCCGATGAGCAGGGCAACCAGAATGCGGAGCAGAGGGTGACGCATAATGCTCATGAGTATATCGGCCAAACGAACGCCAGATTCACTTTACGCGGGGCTCCGACCCTTGTTCGACCCCAGCGTCGCCACCGGACCCGTCCGCCACCCCAACAGCCGCAGCCCATTCCCGACGACGAGGAGGCTCGCCCCGACGTCCGCAATGACGGCCATCCACATCGTCCCCCACCCGCCCAGGGTCAGCGCGAAGAAGACGACCTTGATGCCGACTGCCAGTGCGATGTTTTGGGTCAGGATCGCGCCGGTGCGTCGGGAGAGCAGGACGAACTCGGGGAGCCCACGAAGGTCATCCTGCATGAGGGCCACGTCGGCGGTTTCGAGTGCGGTATCGGTCCCCGCCGCGCCCATTGCGAAGCCGATGGTGGACTTGGCGAGGGCGGGGGCGTCGTTCACACCGTCGCCGACCATGCCGATCGCGTCCCCGTGCTCCTTCGTGAGGCGTTCAATCTCCGCGAGTTTGTCCTCGGGGAGCATGCCGCCGCGTGCCTCGTCGATGCCGACCGTCTTGGCGATGGCCGACGCGGTGGACTGATTGTCTCCCGAAAGCATGAGCGTCTTGATGCCCATGTCGTGCAGCGACTTGATCGCTTCGACGCTGCTCTCGCGGGGCGTGTCCGCGACCGCGATCACTCCAAGCACCGTGCTCGCCGACGCGACAACCACCGTCGTCTTGCCCTGCACCTCGAAGCCCGCCAGCACCGCCTCGACTTCCGGCGAGCAGACCTTCCGCTCCTCGGCGAGGCGGTGATTGCCGACGAAGTACGCCGCCCCGTCGATGCGGCCCTCGACGCCCCGGCCCGTGAGCGACTTGAACCCCTCGACGCTCGCCCGCTCTCCGCTCCATGCCGCGACGACCGCGAGCGCCACCGGGTGCTGCGAGAGCGCATCGAGGCTCGCCGCGATGCGCAGCACTTCGTCCTTGCTCGCCCCACCAATCGGCTGCAAGTCCGTCACACGCGGCTTGCCCTCGGTGATCGTCCCGGTCTTGTCGAGCGCCACCACCTTCAACTTGCGGCCGTTCTCCAAGTGGACGCCGCCCTTGATGAGGATGCCCCGCTTTGCCGCCGCCGTCAGGCCGCTCACGACCGTCACCGGCGTTGAGATGACCAGGGCGCACGGGCACGCGATAACGAGCAGCACCAGCGCCTTGTAGAGCCACGGGTAGAAGAGCTGGCCGAACGCGAGCCACGGCACCACCGCGACCAGCACCGCGGCAACGCACACGACCGGCGTATAGACCCGCGCGAAGTTGTCCACGAAGCGCTGCGTCGGCGCGCGGCTCCCCTGCGCCTCCTGCACCGTCCTGATGATCTTCGCCAGCGTGGTCTGGTCCTTGCCGCCGGTGGTCTTGAACTCCAGCACGCCCGACTCGTTGATCGTCCCCGCGAAGACTTTGTCGCCGACCTGCTTGTCCACCGGCACGGACTCGCCCGTGACTGGAGCCTGGTTCACGCTCGACTCGCCCGCGACCACCACGCCGTCGAGCGCGAGCCGCTCGCCGGGCTTCACCTGCACAACCGCGCCGACGGGGACCGCGCCCGCGTCGGTCGTGCGCCACGAACCATCCGGCTGCTTGATGCTCGCCTCGTCGGGGGCCATCGCCATCAGCCCCCGCACCGAATTGCGGGCGCGGTCCAGCGCCTTCTTCTCGATCAGTTCGGCGAGGCCGAAGAGGAAGACCACCAGCGCGATCTCCGGCCACGCGCCGATGAACATCCCGCCGATGACCGCCACGCACATGAGGAAGTTGATGTTGAGCGTGAAGGTCTTGAGCGCGATCCAACCCTTGAAGAACGTCTCGCGGCCCCCCAGCAGCATCGACGCGACCGACATCGCGATGATCGGCCACGAGGTTTCCTTCACGCCCGCGAAGTACGCCGCCTCCGCCCCCGCCGCCAGCACGCCCGAGGCGATGAACGGGCCATACTTGATCCACCACGGGCGGGCGTCGCTCGTCCCGGCCGCGCTGGCAACATCGGTCGTGCACGCCGCGCCCCCGCAGTCGCCTCCGGCGGGCGCGCCGTCCGCATGCGCCGCGGGGCCGTGCCCGCTCGCGCCGGGCGCCCCCGCGCTGCCCGGCGTGATGATCGTCGGCGTCATCCCGACCGACCGCACCTTGGCCGCCAGCGCCTCGGGCGTGGCCGCCGCCGCGTCGTGCGTCACGGTCATCCGCCGTGTGACGACATTGCACTCCACCCGCGACACGCCCGCCATCCCGCCCACGGCCTTCTGGAGCACCTGCTCCTCGGCGGCGCAGTCGAGTTGATCAATGGCGAGGATGGTCTTGACGGTGGGCATGAACCAATCCTTCCCGGCGGCCCGCGTCGCCGTCTTTCAACTTAGCCGGGCCTGCTTCCAAGCCGCCGTGAACACATTCCAAGCCGTCTGGGATGCGTTCCGGGTCGCCCGGAGCGTCTTCCAATCCCCCGGGAGCGTGTTCCCACGCGCCGGGAGTGTGTTTCAGCTCATACGCAACCGATTCCAACCGGTCTGAAGTGAATTCCAGCCAATTCGGAATCGAGCGGCGTGCTTCCTCTCCGGCCCGACGTCGCGCGCCGGGGGCGTGGAGCCGCCCCCCACCCGAGATCACTTCTTGATCGCAAACCCGCCGACGGACTTCCCGCCCTTGCCGTCGTCGATCTCGACCCACAACTGCGCGCCCGCGGGGATGGGGCTCGGCACATCGGCGTGGGCGTGGTACTCATTGCCGCCGCCGTCGGCCTTCTGCTTCATCGCGCCCTTGCCGTCCTGCGAGCCGATCCAGACGCGGACGGCGGCGGGCTTGGCGGCGCTCCCCGAGAGTTTGATGTCGAGGTGGGCCTCGCTCCCGGCTTTGACTTCGCCAGAGACCGCAACGGTCCAGACGCCGATGGTGGCCGTACCGAGCGCGCCGCCCTCACCGTGGCCGTGGTCGCCGTGGTCGCCCGCAGCCTTCCCGGCGTCGGGTTTTGCGTGGTCGTGCCCGTCGCCCTCCTTGTGGGCATGGTCGTCATCTTCCTTGCCCGCGCACTGGTCGCACTTGCCGTGCGCGACCATCTTCAGGGTGTTGCCCTCGCGCAGCCAGAGGTGCGCCTCGCCGTCGTCGGCGGTGACGAAGTACTGCGCGTCGGCGGGAGCGCGCTGCGCGGCTCCCTGCCCCATCATCGCTGCGACGGCGGAGGTGAGCGCGGCGCCCGCGACAAGACCAAGAACGATGGACGTGCGATTCGGATTCTTCATAGTGATGCTCCAAAGCGAGGCGACCGGGCGCGTGCCGCCGGGACGTGTCTTCAGTATTCCGCCCGACCGCGCCGCCGGGACGGTGTGCGACGAGCGCACGGTCTACGACTTGAGGTCAAACCCGGTAACGTGCTTTTCACCCTTGGCGGTTTCGACCTCGACCCAGAGTTTGCTCCCGGAGGGCAGCGGCTTGGGCACCTCGGCGTGCGCGTGCCAGCCGTCACCCTCGGCCTCGGCCTTGGCTTTGATCGAGCCCTTGCCGTCCTCCGTGCCGACCCACACACGCACCGCCGCGGGCTTGCCCGCGCCGCCGGTGACGCCGATGTCGAATGTCGCCTCGCCGCCAGGGGTCACATCGCCCTCGCGTGCGGCCATGATGGTCATGCCGCCCGCCGACTGGCTGCCCAGTTCGGTCTTAGGGCCGTGGCCGTGGCCGTCCTTGTGATCGTGGTCGTCACCATCTTTGTGGTCGTGCTTGTCGCCCGCCTTGTGATCGTGCCCATCGCCGTCTTTATGGTCGTGGTCGTCGGCCTTTGTCGTGCCGGTTGCTCCGGCTGCGGGCGTCTCGGACTTCTTCTCGCACGCGCTCATCGACAGGGCAAGCACGAAGGCGGGAAGGGCGAGCAGGAGTTGGATCGTGCGAACGGTGTTCATAGGACAGTCTCCGTGCGATCAGGTTGAGGGAACGGACTTCTTGGTGGAACGACGCAGCAAGCGGGCGAGCAGGCCGGGACGCCCGGACGCCTCGCGCTTGACCTTGAACGCCAGCGCGTAGCCAGCGGGGACAACGAACAGATTGAGGAACGTGGACGAGACCAGCCCGCCCAGCACGACAATCGCCAGCGGGGCGAGCAGCTCGCTGCCGGGCTTGCCCTTCGCGAGCGCGAGCGGCACGAGGCCGAGCATCGCGGCCAGGGCAGTCATCAGGATCGGGACCAGGCGTTCCAAGGACCCCTGGATGATCGAGTCGCCGATCGACTTGCCCTCGCGCTCCTGAAGATGGTCGTAGTGGTTGACGAGCAGGATGCCGTTGCGGACGGCGATGCCGAAGAGGGTTACGAAGCCCACCATACTGGCGATGGAGATGACCGGCGCGATGTAGCGTGAGGACGACAGCCCGAAGAGTGCCAAGGCATTGCCCGCGATCGACGGGCTCTCGGTCAGAAAGATCGCGACGATGCCGCCAATGAGCGCCAGCGGCAGATTGAGCATGACAAGCAAAGCCACTCGGGCCTTGCCCGTGGACAGCTGAAGCAGCAGGAACATGAACACCGCTACGCCCGCCCCCATGATGAGAATCGTGCGGCTAGCAGACTGCTGGGCCTCGAACTGCCCGCCGTAGTGAACGGTGTACCCCGCCTTCTGCACGATCGGGTCCACCTTGGCCTGCACCTGCGCCACCAGCTGCCCGAGGTTGTACCCGTCGGCGACGTTGGTCGAGATGACGGCCTTACGCTGGGCGTTCTCACGGGCGATGAGGTTGCTGGTCTTCTCCGGCCCGATGTCGGCCACTTCGCGCAAGCGGACGATGGCCCCGCCCGCGCCGCGCAGTTGCAGGTCCATGATCTGGTCGATCCGCTCCCGCTCGCTCTCGGCCAGGCGCACAACCATTTCGTAGCGGCGCACGCCCTGATTCACCTCCGCGACGGTCTCGCCGTAGAGCGCCTGTTGCACCTGCTCGGCCGCGGCTCCGGGCGAAAGCCCCGCGGCGACAAGGTCCTGCGGGCGGTAGCGGATCGGCAGCGAGGTGATCAGAATCTCGCGGTTGGCCGCGACGTCGCGGGTGCCGGGGATGGGCTTGATCGCCGACTCGATCTCCTTGGCGAGCGAGCGCAACACGTTGAGGTCTTCACCGTACACATTGATCGCGATCGCCGCCGGCGTGCCCGACAGCACGTGCGATAGCCGGTGCTCGATCGGTTGGCCCACCATCGTGGTGATGCCGGGAATGTTGGCGATGATCCGGTCGATTGCGGCGCGGACCTTCTCCTGGTCCACTCCCGTCTTCATCGTCACTTCGATCTCGGAGCTGCTCACCGGCTCGGCGTGCTCGTCGCGCTCAGCCCGGCCTGTGCGCCGCGTGACGCTCGACACGCCCTCGATCTGAACGAACTGGGCCTCAACTCCCACGGCCAGGCGGTTGCTTTCGACCAGCGATGTGCCCGGGGGGGCGAGCAGGAAGACCGTAAACGTGCCCTCCTTGAACGCAGGCAGAAACGATGTGCCGAAGGTGGACATGAGCACCAGCGAGGCGACGGTGAGCAACCCCGCGCCCCCAAGCACCACGCCGCGATTGCGGACGCTCGCACGCAGGGCCGGTTCGTAGCGGCGTTTGAGCTTGCGCACGAGCCACCCGTCGTGCTCCACGTGCTCCCCACCGGCGTGGCCGTCCCTGCCCTTCTTGCCGAAGGAACCGGCAAAGAGCCACTTGCAGAGCGCGGGGGTGACCGTGAGCGCCACGATGAGCGACGCCATGATCGAGATGATGTACGCAATGCCAAGGGGCTGGAAGAAGCGCCCTTCGAGACCCTGCAGGAACAACAGCGGCACGAAGACCATGCAGATGATGATGGTGGCGAACACCACCGAGGAGCGAATCTCGTTGCTGGCGTTGTAGATGACCTCCACCAGCCCCTTGCGCTCAACCTCGGGCAGCCCATCGTTCTCCTTGAGCCGCCGCAGGACGTTTTCCACGTCGATGATGGCGTCGTCCACCAGTTCGCCGATAGCGACCGCCAGACCGCCCAGCGTCATGACATTGATCGACAGCCCCCACGCCCACAGCAGCAGGATCGCCACGGCGAGCGAGAGCGGCAGGGCCGTGAGCGTCACGATGGTCGCCCGCACGTTGAGCAGGAACAGGATGAGGATGACCCCGACGATGACGCTCGCCTCGATCAAGACCTTGACGACGTTATTGATGCTCCGTTCGATGAATCGCGAGGCCCTGAAAGGATCGCGGTTCAGGACCATCCCCTTGGGCATGGCCTTCTCCATCTGGTCCAGCACGCCGTCGATCTGCGTCGTCAGGTTGAGTGTGTTGGTCCCGGGGCTCTTCTGCACGCTGATGACCACGCCGGGCAGCGCCCGGTCGGACGCGGTGCCGCGCTTGGGCGAGGGGCCAAGCTGCACATCGGCCACCTGCCCGATCGTCACCGCCGCGCCGTTATGAATCCGGACCAGAGTGTTCTTGATGTCTTCGGCGCTGGTCACGCGGGCGGTCTGGCGGATGGGCAGTTCCTGGTTCTCCCAGTTGGGCACGTACCCGGCGCTGGCCGTCGAGTGTGCCCCCTTGGCGGCCTCCACCACATCGGAGATCGTTAGGCCGTACAGGGCGAGCTGGTCCTGCTTCACGTTGATCTGGTACTGCGGCAGTTCGCCGCCGATAGCGACGACCTGCGCCACGCCCGGCACGGCGAGGATCTTGTTCCGCAGGTCAAACTCCGCGAACGAGCGCATGTCGAGGGGGCTGACCGAGCCATCGGGCGAGGACAGCGCCATGAGCATGATCTCGCCCGTGATGCTGGTGACGGGTGTAATCTCTGCGTGAGTGTCCGGCGGTAGGCTTTCCCGAACCGCGCTCAACCGTTCCGATACCAGTTGCCGCGCGCGGTAGATGTCCGTGCCCCAGTCAAACTCGACCCACACGATCGACAGGCTTGTCGCGGACGCGCTCCGAACCCGCCGCGTGCCGGGGAGCCCGTTGACAGCCGTCTCAATCGGGAACGTGACGTTGAGTTCGACCTCGTCGGCGGCGAGTCCGCCCGCCTCGGTCATCACGACCACCGTGGGAGCGTTGAGTTCGGGGAAGACGTCCACCGGCATGTCCTTGACCTTGACGCCGGCGAACACAAGCAGCAATCCCGCCAGTACGACGACGAGCGATGACTGCCGCAAAGAGAATGCAATGAGTTTGGCGAGCATGGCTTAGTGGCTCCCCTCGTGAAAGGTCCCGTCGGAGTGGAAATGCCCGGCCTTCTCCGACGCGCCGCTCGTCGCCAGCATCAACTGGAAGTTGCCGCCAAGCACGATCTCGTCCCCCTCCTTGACTCCGCTGGCGATCACGACCCACCGGCCGTCGGAGAGGCCGATATCGGCCTCCATGCGGATCACTTTGTCGGGATCGGCCGGGTCGCGGCGGAAAATGATGCCCCGCGCCCCGTCCCGCACGACTGCTGATTGCGGGATCGCCAGTTCCTCTGTTCCACCGGCGAGCGTCACCTCCAGGTGTGCTGACACTCCAGTGCGTGCCCACGGAGCGAGCGTCTCAGGGACCACGACAAGATCGACAGTTCGCTCGTCCGCATCAGCGGCGAGACCGATCTGAAGCACGCCGCTCATCGCGTCTTGCAGCGGCAGACTTCCGCCTTGCGGAGCCGAGATCCTGGCCGGCAAGCCGTCACGCAATCGTCCGAGGTCGGACTGCAAGCCGCGGGCGCGGAACCTGATTTGGTCCGGCTGCACCAGTGTCACGATGTGGCCGTTCTCCTCAGCCAGCCCACCCGGCGTGATCCCGACCGATTCAACGACTCCCTCCGCAACAGCGCACACCGTGTATCCGCTTCCTGCATCGATGCCTTCGTGACGATCCCCGCAGTTGCCGCCCCGAACGAGGAGTTCATGCCGCGAGGTCAGCGACCGAAGTTCGGCCTCGACCTGCTTTTTCTGTGCGGCGAGTTCCGCGCTCCTGCCGCGAGCAACGGACAGTTCACTTTGGCTCGCATTCAGCGTCGCCCGAGCTTCGGTGAACTGCGTCGCACTTCCGCCTCCCGCGTCTCTGAGAGTGTCCAGTTGGTTCAGCCGCTCCTGCCAGAGAGCGACTTTTTCTGCCAAGGTCTTCTCGTGCTCAGCTTGCGCTGCCAAGAGCGGAGCCATTGACTCGACTCTTGCCGATGTCGCGGCAATCTGTTCATGCAGGTCGCGCCACGCGGCGGCATCGACTCGGTAGAGCGGCGTCCCGGGTTCGACCTTCTGGTACTGGCTCACCAGGATGTCGACTCGGCCCGACAGCGGCGTGCGATACTCGCGCCGGGCCGTGGGCGAGAGCTCGAAACGCCCCGGGATTCGAAGCGTCTGCGCCACGTTCCGAGACTCGACCTTGGCGAACGTGATGCCGAGGTTCTGCCGGACCGAGGCGGGGATGTCGACTCGGTTGGACGGGGCGGCCGCGCCATCGGCGCTCGCTCCCGACCCCGTACCGCCTCCTTCGCTTCCGTGGTCGTGCCCGTCGTCCGTGCCGTGGGCTGTTTCCTTCTTCTCGCAGCCGGTGAGGGCAAAAGCGAGCGGCATGGACAGGGCCAGCCCACCGACGAGCAGCATCTTCGAGACTGTGCTGAGTGTGTTTTTCATGGTGTGTTCCTTGTGTGGAGGCGATCAGCGCGCGGCCGCGCCGGCGGGGTTCGTGGGGGTGCTTTCGGAAGCTGGCGTGCCGCTCGAAGGAGCAGCAGCTCCCGGAGTAACGGGAATCGCGGGAGGCCCACCCGGAGACGTCAACGCTTCGGGGCCGAGAAGCTCGTCCAGATCAACTCCGGCGAGCGCCTCATCGCGTACCGCTTCAACGAGCCCGACTTTGGCTTCTTGTTGCCGCGTCAGGCTCTCCAAGAGCACCAGCGTGTTCACTTCGCCCAGTCGGGCGACCTGGCGGGCGTCGGCGTATTGCGCGTCGACCAGCGGGACGATCTCCGATTCCAGAGTCGAGCGGCGCTGCGTCGCACCCATGAGCCGCACCTCGGCCGAGCGAACGGCGGCGATGGTCTGCTCCAGCGTGGCCTCGGCAGCGGCACGGGTGACTTCGCGCTGCGCTCTCGCCTCGGCGATGCCGCGACGGTTGGCGTTCAGGATCGGGATCGGAAGGGACAAGCCCAGTAGCACCTGGTCTTGGCCGTCTTCACGTCCGTAGCCGGGACCAATGTGGAGGTCTGGGTACTGCTTACGGACTTCGAGTTCGAGGGCCTTCTCAGCGGCCTCGTACTCGGCGGTCGCGACCAGCATCGCCGGGTTCCGGCGTTCGAGTTCAGCGGTGTCCGTCCCGGAGTGCACGCTCGACCGGGCCGGCCCCACGCCGTCGGCCTGCAACCGAAGCGGGGCGTCGGGGGACATCCCCATGAGCTGGCGTAGCCGAAGGTCCGACTCGCGAACTCGAGACTCAAGCACGGCGAGGTCCGCTGCCTTGGTTGCCTTCTCGATGCGGAAGAGCCGCGCCTCGGTCCTGGCCATCTCCCCCGCCTGCTCCATCTTGTCGACGACCGAGAGGATCTGGTCCACGCGGGACAGGAAGTCGCGCGTGACCGCGAGCTGCGCGTCCAGCGCCGACCATTCGCTCCATGCCCGCCGGACCGACGTCCGCACCATCCACTCGCGCTGGGCAACCCGTGCGAGCTCTGCGGCGTGTTCCACGCCCGCCCGCTGCTTCTCGATCTCCAGTCGTCCTGAGATCGGGATCGTGAGGCCGACGCTCGTGAAGACCTTCCAGGGCTCGGGCGTGCTCTGGATGATGCGGGTCAGGTCGACACCGATTGTTGGGTCTTCCCAAAGCCCCGCGTTCTCCGCGTTCGCCTGGGTGACTCCCGCCCGGAGGCGAGCGACTCGGAGGTCGGCGTTGAACACAAGGGCGATGACCTCGGCTTCCTCGCAGGTGATGCCGTCGCCGGGATCGAACGCCACCATCCCGCCAGCGGGCGCTGGTGACCTCGCCGCGAGGCTTTCCGCGAACGTCCTGACTTCCGGACTTTCCGGCGTGCGTGCGAGGAACGCGGCTTGGTGTCCGGTCATGTCGAGCGGCCGTCGCTCGTACGACTGGCAGCCTCCCGCGGCGAGCGCGACAAGTGCAGCCAGCGAAAGCCCCGTGAATCGCCGCCGCAGTCCGCCTTCGGACCGATCTTCGTGTGATCTGACCATTAAGGAGTCTCCAAACAGGTGGAAGCTCTGCCCATCAGGACCGTCCGCAACGCGGAGCCGCGGCGAACACCGCTAAGCGAGATCCAGCCCAAGTTGTGGTGGGAACAACGCCAAGACCTGCGTGGATGTCGAAAGGTCCACAGCAGGAGAACGACATCGCCCGCCGCTCCAGACAATCGTCCGAACGGCGGCGGGCGGGAACGTCGGCGCTAGATGAGGAGACGGGTCGTCTTCAGGCCCAAGACCTGATCGGAGGCACTGAAATCAGGGGGCTGGACACGAGGCGGCACGGCAATCGGGGGACCGAAATCCCAAGCCATGACGACGGCAACAAGCAGGGGAACGACCAACAGCCTCAGGTCTTGCCCATCTCCCTTGGGGTTGTTGGGGACCCGCTCGTCGCCCGGTACCGGCACATGCAGATGGCATCCGCACTCGTCGTCGGGGTGAAACGCGGTGCTGTACGGTCCCTCGTCGTGGCCCGGGGCGCCAACGCCGCTCCCCGCGTGGGCCATGCCCTGCGTGTCACAATGCGAGCACACTTCGGCAGTTTCCGATTCGTGCGTGCCGCAGTCTCCGACCGGAATGCAAAGCACCCTACCCGGAGCCCACGCGATCGCCCCCTGCACGACGAGCAGGAGCATGGCGACGAGTTTGACAAGGGCTGGGGACATCTGGTGGGGTGTATCGGCTGGGCAGAGTATACCGCTTCAGTTGGGCTTCGGTTCGTGCGATTTCTGGGTCGCGCTGCGCGTAAACCGGCCGAAATGTGGTTACACGTCAATATCTCCCCGAGAGAACGGTTCGCGGGGGTTGTGGATACGGAGTTACCAAAGCGGGTTGACCGAGAACGGTCAACCCGCTTGTTCATTGGCGGGCGACGCGGAAACATCGATCCTGATGCCCAAGAGTTCATCTTGGGGGCATCTTTGCGCTCTCTGTCGCTCTCTCGGGCTCTCGCATCAACCTTGCTCGCACCGATCCGTGGGTCCGTGAAGTCGCCCCGTAAAGGGGTTGCTCTCACGCGCTCTCTGCTCTCGGGTTACAGGTTGTGGGGCTGAATCGCGATCGTGGCAGCGCCACGACCTGACACCGGCGGCCCAACGGCAAATGAAATAGGTAGGGGCGCATGTGCCCCACCGTTCCGCCGCAGGCATGAAAGTCGAACTTCTTCAGACCCTGCACCTGACACTTCGCGGCTAGCGGCAGATGTAGCAAGTAGAGGGACCGTTCGATACGAGGCCCAATGCGATGCCCACCACGCCCACACCTCCATCCACCACCGATGACCACGCCCTTGCGGCGCGCATCGCCCGCATCGGGCGGATGCCGCCGCGCGAGCTGAGGGAGGCGTATCGCCACACCTTCGGTCGGGAAACGAATTCCGGGAACCGAGCCTGGCTCGTCCGGGCGATCTCGAACCGACTGCGCGAGATCGAAGAAAGCCACCAGCGGCCACGGGCGCTCGCGATGGCCCAGGCAGTGGCGAAGGACCTCCGCTGCGAGGAGGCTTTCGCGCGCTACCTCCAGACCCTGCCGCCGGTCGCCCCGCTGCCGCGACCGCCAGAAGCGGTCTTTGAGCTTCGGCCCGCATCACGCGCCCGCGACCCACGGATCCCGCCGACCGGGACCGTGCTCGTCCGGCACTTCGGCGATCGGGACTACCGCATGATCGTCACCGACGAGGGCTTCGTGCTCGGCAAGCACCGCGACCACTCGCTGAGCGCGGTCACGAAGGCGATCACGGGCAAGCACTGGAACGGGTTTCTGTTGTTTGGGCTCGACGCAGCCTGATCACACCCAGCCCGTGTCGACGGGCACGAATCGAGTCTCACGGCGCAGGCGCTGCATAGAAGTCCGCGACGCGATGCGTGAATCGATCCGGCGCGGGGGAGGGATGAATACGCTGGAACTTCGTTGGCACCTTCGAGCCGATGGGGCCGAGCATGATGCTGGTACGCGTGCCGTCGGCCGCATCGAAGTTGGAATCAAAGTAGTAGAGGCAAAGCGCGAGTGCCGGGTGATAGGCAATCGGCGGATTGGGTTGCGAGAGAGAGTCTCGGAACTCGACCGAGTTCATCGGAGTGCCGTCCGATCCGACGCCCACGATGTCCATCTGCGCGTCGACGAAGACCCAGCGCTTGCGATCATCGAGCCACGCCTCGGCAAAGACATGCCCGGCGCCGAACAGCTCGGTCTCGACGTTGCGGACTCGCGCGCCAACCGTTCTCGCCGGGATGCCCACGGCGTTCAGACACTCGGCCATGACAATCCCATACTCGACGCAGCGCCACTGGCCGCCCTTCTCGGCGATCTGCAGCAGCCCAAGTGCATCGCTCGGGAGCTCGCCGTTCCAGCCCTGGTGCGAGGTCCGCTCATGCACCCAGCGGCACATGCGCCGCACTCGATCGAGGTCGTCGGTCGCGCCCGCGACCACCGCGTCAAGCTTGTACGCCTCCCGCAGCGAGCGAAGGGGCTCCGAGTCGATCGCCGGGCGCTTCATGCGAACTGGCTCCTCGGCTGGACCCCTGTCGAATGCCAGCGGCTCGGGCTGCCACGCGACGGCCTTCGCCCGGGCAACCAAGGTCGGGAAGCGCGGATCCGAGCGCAGGCTCTCCCAACTCGAGTTGTCTGCAGACCCCAAGCTGTTTGCGTAGTCGATCGCCACTGGACCGGCCCCGACCGGATCGCGGGCAAACGACTCGATCGCAATGGACAGCACGCGGAACGCCTCGTCGCGGTTTCCCTCGGCTGCCCACGCCGCGGCAAGCATGAAATGCGCCCATGGCGCAGGATCCCTCGCAAGCAGCTGCTCCGCGGCTTCCCGCGCCTTCGCCGGCTGCCCCTCGGCCATCGCCGTCTCGTAGCTCACCACCAATTCGTTCAGCAGCTGGACCTCCGCCATGGCGGGGTCGGGCGCCTGCTCCTGGCCGCGGGTCGACGCGCATCCGGGAATCGTGGCGAGGAAGCAGAGCGCAAGCAGCAGCGCCCAGACAGAGTGACGGGGGTTGAATTGCATGAGGAATCCAGAGAGATGACGGGAGAACGCCGACACGGGGAGATGCGCAGCGGCTCAGCGCTTGCGCACCTCGATCGAACCATTGATGGCATCAAGCGAGGCGACCGCGCCCTTGCCCGAGCCGACCTTGCCCTCGAAGCTTGCGCCGACGAGGTCCCTGTCGGTGGTTCCGTCGATTCCCTTCGTGATCAGCCTGCCATGCATGGTCGAGGCGTTCACCTTTCCGTTCCACGATGCGGGCAACTCGAGCACCACGCGGCCATTCGTGCACTCCGCATCGACCGACGCGGCCGCGTTCTCGGCGAGCGAGATCCGGACTTCGCCGTTCGCCGATTCGGCACGAAGCGCGGACGAGATGCCGGAGACATCGATCGCGCCGTTCACCGTCTCCACATGCAAGCTGCCGAGGTCGCCGATCGTCTCGATCGCGCCGTTCATCGACTCGGCATGCACATCGGCGAGCGACGCGGTGCGGATCGTGATGTTGACGGCAGGCAACTGACGCCAACCTTCGGACTCGGGAAGCTCGACGCGCACGGTCACCCGTCCATTTGCATCCTTCTCTGCGACAAGCTTCACGCTGTCGATCAACTCCTTGCGCTGGGCGGCGGAGAGCCGCTGCCGCTTTCCTGCGGACCGCGTCGTGATTGTCGTCTCGTCATCGCCCACATTGATCGTCGTCCCCTCCGGGAAGCTCCCCCACAGCGAGACATCCGTCCAATCGATCACAGCCGTCACCTGCATGACCTTCGCGGAATCGTCGCGCACGATCTTGATCGCGCCGTTCATCGATTCGACATGCAGCGACCTCGCGCCCTCGATGGACGCCTCGAGCGTGCGGCTCGAGCGATCGGCGTCGCGTGGCGCGGCGGCGCTCGATGTCGACGCTTGCGCGGGAGACTGCTCGGACGGAACGGCGGCCAAGACCGGCTGGGCCGGTCCGGCGCAGACCACGCCGGCGAACATCGAAGCGCTCGCGGCGGCGGTGGCGAGAACCCGCAATGGCATGGAGGGACGGCTGCTGGATGCTTCGGACATGATGAATCTGATCCTTTCTTCGAGTGATCCGCCGTCACCCATCGTGCAGATCTGGACCGGCGCGCGGAACGCAGGCCCGTTCAATGCCTCCGCAACGGAGAGGAGGCAGCTTCCGTAGGTGTGTTGCGCCGCACCGCGCGTGCGCAGCACGAGCGCGTCGCAGGCGAGTTCCTCGGTCCTTCGAAGGCCGCGACGCGCGATCCATGCGAGCGGGTTCCACCAGAGCCACGCGACGACGGCCCAGTCGAACCAGCGGACGATGTGGTCGCGGCGACGGACATGGGCGAGTTCGTGCGTCAGGACGAGGAGCAGTTCGTCATCGGACATCTCGGAGACGATCGACGCAGGAAGCACGATGCGCGGTCGCCCGAAGCAGCTCCAGACGAACGGCACGGTGCTCGCGGGTATCACGACGATCTCGGCGCGGAGAGGCAATCCGAGGTCAGCCGCACCCCTCTCCGCCAGACGACGGACCCGCGGATCGGCGGGCGAGCTGGCGGCGCGCAACATGCGCTGGAAGCGCAGCAGCCGCGCGGCCGAGACGGCGATCACGAGAGCCGTTCCCGCAAGCCAGACGAGACCGAGCGCCGTCCATCGATCGACCAGGATGGGCCCGGCGACCTGTGGTTCGTGGGAAAGGCCGGCCGATGCCTGCGCGGCGGCCTCGTTCGGGGTCGCGGCGCCGGTCGCGATGCCGATCGCGGAGTCGTCGGCCGATTCCGTCGGTTGCTCGGCGACGCGCGAGTCGAACGCCGACGAATCTGCGGCGCGCGAAGCGGACGGCTGGACGGCGATCGCGGCCGAGACCGGAACCTGGATCGACAACCATGGCACCGACGCGATCGGCGGCATGACGAGCCGGATCATGACGAGCACCCAGGCGAAGTGCGCGACCGACGGGTTTCGCCGGGTGCGGCCGATCGTCCATGCGAGCGCCGCGAGCGGCAAGGCCAGCAACGCGTTCCCAAGCGCGTACTCGAGCACCGTGAGCGTCATGGCTTCCTCCCGTCGAGGAGTTCACGCAGGCGGCGGAGCTCGGTGCGGCTCAGGCGCTTCTGCTCGATGAGGTGGGAGAGAAGCGGCGCGATCGAGCCGCCGGCAAGGCGCTCGGCAAGCGTCTCGAGCTGCCCGCCCGCGTACTCCGCACGCGAGACGCAAGGCGTGAAGGTGTTCGCGTGTTCAGTCTTGTCGCGCCTCACGAAGTCTTTCTCCTCGAGGCGCTGCAGCAGACGCTGCACGGTGCCGTGCTGCGAGCGGTCGGAGGCGCCGTAGAGCTTGTCCTGGACCTGGCGCGCGGTCATTGCGCCGTGGTCCCAGAGCAGTTCCATGACGGAGAGTTCAGCGTTGGCGAGGGCAGCGGGTGGCAATCGAGGAGTTCTCCACAGTTCTGTGTGAGACGCGGCATACGACAGAATGTCGTGGAATGTACGACATGCTGTCGTGTATGTCAAGTGAAATCACGCTGCGCAGCCCAACGGCTAACAGGAATCCCAGAACCACCAACGTTCTTGCCACCCCGTTTCGATCGCCACCCAGCCCGTGAGGTGCGAAGGAATCAAGCTTCACCCCCTCTGGCGCGCTCAGAACGCCATCTAGAGTTGGGATCCGTTTCGCTGGGGGAGCTTCGAAGGTCGGCCCGAGTGCGAGCATGCTTGCACTCGGGCCGACTTTCTTTGTTTTGGGCGTCGTCGCCGAGTGGTTATCCTTTTCGCGACGTGCGCCGCTCTCTGGCGGGCGATTTCCACCGGCCTGCGCGATTCCGTCCGCGACACTCCGATGACCACGAGCCCTCCTCCCATCCGCCGCCTCACGAACTACTGGAAGCTTGAGGCGGGCAATGCGGTGCTCCTCCCAGCCTTGGCCGTCTATCTGGTGCTCGGTTCGGGCGGAACGATCTCGACCGCGCTGGTGCTGTCGGGGCTCGCGTGCTCGTTCCTGCTCGTGATCGGCACCATCGTCCTGCGAATGATGCTTCGCAAGGCGCGTGGCGAGGCGAACGCGACTGCAGGCAGGATCCCGCTGCTCATCTGGATGCGTTGGCCCGCGATCGCGCTGTGCGTGGCCGCGGCGGTCGCCAACGGAGTCGAGTGGTTCCGTGGCAGCCCGGAGCTTTCCGCGCAGTTCGTGGCGCCCGCGGCGCTCCTTCTCCTCGCGGTGCTCGAGTACATCAACTACTACCACATCCAGCTGCAGCACTTCGACCACGCACCGGACTGGCAGCGTCTTGTCTCCGGCCGTGGGTTCCGACGGTCGCATCTCGCGCGCGAGATCGAGCGGTGGAAGCAGGACGAGCGCCGCAGCAGGTGAGCGAGAGGTTGGTCGCGGGCATTGATGTCGGAGATGAGCGATCCCCGGTACGCGGATATCTGTGAGCCGCGTGGATTTCGCCGCCGCGCGGCATAGACCCGCGCTCGTCCAACGGGTACGGTCGGGGCCATGAACCTTCGGCCACTTCCGCTCGTCGCGCGCGGTCTCTCCATCATCGCGGCGCTCACCTGCGCCTCGCCTGCCGTGGCGCAGGTCCACTACCACGACAGCGGCCACCCTTGGAAGCAGCGCGCGCGGTCCGGACCCGATGCGGAGGTGCCTGGCTGGTACTACAACCTCGGCATCACCGGCATGCGTGCGGAGCTGGTGGCCGACGAGCCGAAGTCGCTCCTGATTCGGCATGTGTTCGCGAACTCCCCCGCATCCGGCATCGTGCGCGTGGGCGACCGGGTCGTCGGCGCCGGCGGGCAGCCGTTCAAGGAGGCGCACCTCAACGGCTACGGCGAGGAGGTCTTCGGCGCGAAGGGACCGATCGGCGAGTTTGCGACCGCGCTCGAGGCCGCGCAGGACGCACGCGCGCAGGCACCGGGGAAGCTCGCGCTGACGATCCTCCGCGACGGTACGGAACTCGCGGTCACCCTCGACATCGGCACGGTCTACGGCAGCTTCGGCAAGGACTATCCATCGAACTGCGCCAAGTCCGAGCGGATCGCAGCGGAACTCCTCGCATACCTCGTGCAGCATCAGGGCGCCGATGGATCGTTCGGCAACCCGGTGCATGACACCTTCGCGCCGCTCGCCCTGCTTTCGAGCGGCGACCCGCGGTACCTGCCTGCCGTCGAGCGGTGCGTTCGCCACCTCTGCGCCGAGACGAGGGCGTCGGACGAGGAGGCGAAGGCGTCGCTCCCGAACTGGAGATACATGGGCGCCGCGCTGGTGCTCAGCGAGTACTACCTCGCCACGCGCGCGGCGTGGGTGCTTCCCGAACTCCAGGAAGTGCACGACTTCATCGCCGCCGGTCAGTACCTCGACATGTCGCAGATCAATCCGCGCGCGAAGGAGTCGCACCCGGACAGCTTCCCGAAGGGCCCGCGCGACTCGCACGGCGGCTGGGGGCACAATCCCGGGTTTGAGGGCTACGGCCCGATCGCCATGATCACGGCGCAAGGCGCGCTCGCCTACGCCATGATGGCGCGGTGCGGGATCGAGATCGACCGCGCGAACCACGACGCCGCGTACGACTTCCTGCGGCGGGGCAGCGGCAAGAACGGATATGTCTGGTACGGCGACGGCGTCGGCGGGCGCGACGACGGCTGGGCCGACATGGGACGCACGGGAGCGGCCGCGATCGCGAACTTCATGAGCCCGCATGCGGATGCGTCCTATCGCGACCGGGCCCGGCTGCACGCGACGGTCATCGGCAGGCATCCGCAGAGCTTTCCCGACACGCACGGGTCGCCAGCGATGGGCATGGGCTACACGGCGCTCGGCGCGAGCGTCGATCCCGCGAGCTTCCGCTCATTGATGGACGCGAACCGGTGGTGGTTCGCGCTCGCGCAGTGCACGGATGGCACCTACTACTATCAGCCGAACCGGGACAACGCCGGCTACGGCGCCGATTCGCGCATGACCGCGTCGTCGGTGACGGCATTCATGCTGCTGATCCCGAAGCGCGGACTGGTGATGACCGGCAAGGGCGCGCAATCCGCGACCGTTCCGCCCGCTGGCCCTGCCAACGCGTCACGGCCGCTCAAGGTGTTCATCCTCGCCGGGCAGTCGAACATGCAGGGGCACGCCGCCATCTCGACATTCGACGCGATGGCCGCTGACCCGAAGACTGCCGCGCTCCTCAAGAAGATGCGCGGTGCTGACGGCGCGCCGCGCGTCTGCGAGCGGACATGGATCTCGTCGGTGGGCTGCCTCGGTGACGCCTACGCCGACCTCACCGAGGCGAAGGGACGGCTGACGGCGGGATTCGGAGCGCCGGAAGGCAAGATCGGCCCCGAGTTCACCTTCGGCATCACGATGGAGGAGCGGCTTGGCGAAGATGTCCTCCTCATCAAGACCTCGTGGGGCGGCCGTAGCCTGCACACCGACTTCCGCCCGCCGAGCGCCGGACCGTTCAAGTGGCGGGCGGGCGAACTGACCGAGCGCGCGACGCGCGGAGAAGACGCGGAGAAGATCGCGGCGGAGAAGCTGGCGGCGACCGGCGTCTACTACCGGGAGATGATCGCGCATGTGCGGAAGGTGCTCGCCGACATCCCGCGCGTGGTGCCCGACTTCGACGAGGCGCGGGGATACGAGCTCGCTGGGTTCGTCTGGTTCCAGGGGTTCAACGACTATGTCGACGGCAGGATCTACCCAGAGCAGGACAAGCAGGACAAGCAGGACGGGTACGACCTGTACGCCGAGCTGCTCGGCCACTTCATCCGCGATGTGCGCGCGGATCTCGCGGCGCCGAAGTTGCCGTTCGTGATCGGCGTCATGGGGATCGACGGGATGCGGGGCGATACGGCCGCACCGATGCGGAACTTCCGCGAGGCGCAGCGAAAGGTGGCGAAGCTCGACGAGTTCAGGGGGAATGTGATGGCGGTGGAGACTGCGCCGTTCTGGGATGAAGAGCTCGAGCGGCTGGTGGAGCGGCGCGAGCGCTCGAAGAATCCCGAGGCGGACTTCACGCCAGAGGAGCGCAGGCGCCTCGCAGGTGCGTCGAATGGTGGCTACCACTACCTCGGCGCCGCGAAGATCCTCGCGCCGATCGGACAGGCGTTTGCGGAAGCGCTCCTCGGGGCGAAGTCCGCGCGGACGCCGTGAGAGTTGAGGCAGGTGGCGCACGCCGGCCCGATCTCCGTGTCCACCGAGAGCCGCATGCGCCCGGCGACATGCGCGCGCGAGAGCCCCTCGGCGAGTGCGAGCGCCACCTCGCGTTCGCGCGGCGCGAGCCTCCGTGCGCTTCCGGCGCGACGACCGCCCGTTCGCCTACCTCGAGCTCGGGCAGGCACAGATCATGCTTGAAGAAGAGCACGCAGACGGCTGGAACATCGAGCCGCTCGATCGGCACCCGGATTGGCGGGAGAGACGGAAACACCCTGCCAGCGAGATCGACCTCAGTCGATCCACACATCCTTCAGCTGGGTGACTCGGTTGATGCCGAGCTTGCGGTAGGCACGCTTGCAGATGGTTCCAAGGGTGTGCACCGAGATTCCGAGATGCTCTGCGACTGCCGCCCTGGTCCTCCCGTCGCGGAGCGCGAGGACAGCTTCGCGCTCGCGACGCGACAGCCGAGGCGACTGTGTGGCGCTGGCGCCGGGCCGTGCTTCAGCGACGGTCCTCGACACCAGCTTCAGATGCGGCTGCGGCATGACTTTCCCGCCGAGCGGAGCGACGCGCAGCAAGGTGGCATAGTTGCATCTCGAAGTACTCGCGCTCGCCGCCTGCCGGTCGTTCAGCAGCTTGATGAACTCCTCGACGCGCAAGATTCGCTGCTTGAGTTCCTGCAGGTCCGATGGCTCGAGAAACAGCGGATTGCAGTGGTAGTACCGCCAGTATCCGCTGGGCGCACGCGAGATCGGAAGCTCGTGGCGGAAGTGCTCGTCCTCGAGCTCGTGGGCGATGTACTGCTCGAAGTCGCGTAGGAGCTTCGCATGATCCGGATCGCCGCGATCGAAGACGACGGAGATCGCCTGCACCGCCGTCTCGTAGACGGCCGACCGACGCCTGCGCGACGCCCGGCGCTTACGTACGAGCGTGGCGCGCTCGAGCAGATCGAGCGCCCGCTGAGCCTCCGCGTGGCTGCATTCGCACAGCGCCGCCAGATCAGACGCCGATGCGGGACGCCGATGCCTGCGAAGCGCCTCCCAGAGGCCCATCGCGTGCTGGCTGCGCATCGCCTGTATGAGTCCCGGCTGGGCGATGCTGATGAGGGTAGACTTGCTCAAGAGACGGTCGGGCGGGGCAACCCCGATCGAGGGTGGTATGCCGCCTGCCGCCGGGCGCGGCTGCACGCGACGCGCTGAGACGCGCCAAAACGGTAGCAGCGCCATTCATCGAGTGCCACCCACTGGCGCGGCCGGGCGTACCCATCTGTGGGCACATCGTTGCGCATTCTGGCCTCAAGCCCGCAGCGGCTCCTTGCTCTGCGCTCGGCCGCGCGCATCTTCCAGCGTGGCGTTTCCCTCCGCGCCCGGCCTGCCTGGACCCCCTCCCCCAGCAGTCGGTGCGCCTGTCCCTCGTTCCCTTCCTATCAGATTCGGAGTTTCATCATGACAAATCGGTCCATCTGCACGGTGGCGTCGTTGGCAACTGCGCTCGCGTTTGTCGGCTCGTCTCACGCGGCCATCGTCTACAGCGGTCCGCTGAACATCGCGATTCCCGTCGGGACGGCCTCGCCGCTTCCGCGGCTCTGGATCGATCTCGACACCTTCGCGACGAGCACGACGGGCAGCTTCAGCGGGTGGGACATCTCGTTTTCGGGGAGCAACGCGGCCTTCCTTACGATGAACTCCGTGTCGCTTTCGAACAACCGGTTCATCGGGAGCAACAGCACCCCGACCAACATCACACGCCTTGATCCGGGCACCTTGATCGGCGCGAGCAGCACATTCGGACCGAACGGCGGCGGCACGCTCGCGCTGCCCACCTACACCCCGGCTCCCGGAACGATGCAGATCAACTCGGAGAACATCGTCGGCTTCCGTCGCGTCGTCGGCGGACAGACGCTCTTCGGCTGGGTGAGCATCTCTGTCGGAAGCGACATGCTGACCCGCAGCCTTACGGGCATCGCCTATGAGGACTCCGGCGCGTCGATCGAGGCCGGGGCGATTCCGGCACCGGGCGCGATCGCGCTCCTGGGACTCGGCGGGGCGTTCGCCGGACGCACCAGGCGCAGGTCCCGCTGACAGGCTGCCGCACCCGGAGCGCCATGCTCGCGAGACGGGTTCGCAGGACGCACTAGGTTCTGTCTGACGGATCCCCGGACGTCGATCCGCGCGGCATCCCGCCTGGCCGCGTCGGCTTCAACTCGCTGTATCGCGTGCACGGATCATGGGATACAGCTTCGTTTCGCCTCCTTGCCAGC
>QLAH01000134.1_pt1 | contig 64461 bp, 58 predicted proteins | sample 4693081 | NCBI WGS metagenome assembly QLAH01 (sample SAMN09425401, study PRJNA476045) | Lake water metagenome, whole genome shotgun sequencing project. | reverse complement strand
GAAGTGATGCACGAGCGTAACGCTCACAACTTCCCGCTGGACTTGGCTGCTGGCGAAGCTGCACCCGTGGCTCTGCAAGCACCCGCAATCAACGGTTAATTCCGACGATTGTCTGACAGCAATTAGCTAAGATTCGTCTGAGCTAGATCAAGGGGGGGATGGGTTTCCATCCTCCCTTTTGCATTTTGGGGCATTGACTGGGATTAGCTGGGAAGCGACTTGAACGTTATTTGAAGATTGGAAAATTTGAATTATTTGAAACCTCTATTGTCATGGGGTTAAGGGTCACTAAAACGCTTCACGGCGTGCCCAAGGTTCGCCTAAGGTGTCTGAAAATCCGGTTCGTTGCTGGCTTGTGGATAGGTAGGTGTCTATGCTGCTCGATCGCCCGTCGGTTCAGAACTCGTCTGTGAATGCTGCTGAGACTTCCCCGATCGCAACCTATGACGTGGCGATCGTGGGGGGCGGAATTGTTGGGCTAGTGGTGGCCTGTGGTTTGCGGGACACGGGGTTGCGGGTGGCGATTATTGAGGCCCTGCCCCAGGCAACGGCGGCAAAACAGGCGCAGGCCTACGCGTTTTCCCTATCCTCGGCGCGGATTTTTCAGGGGTTGGGTCTGTGGGAGCGGGTGCGATCGGAGCTGGAACCCTTTCGGCGGATTCGCCTGTCCGATTGCGATTGGCCCGATGTGGTGGAATTTTTGCCCCAGGATGCGGGCGTGGCGGAGGATTTGGGCTATGTGGCGGCCCACACGACCTTGCTCGAAGCCTTGCAGGAGACCGTGAATCGATCGCCCAATCTGACTTGGATTGGCCCCGCCACAGCGACGGTGTTGGACTACGGTGCGGATTGGGCGGAGGTTGTGGTGTCACCCAATGCGGCCGGGGTGAATGGCCCCGCACGGCTGCGGGCCAAGCTGGTGGTGGCGGCGGATGGGGCCCGATCGCCCCTGCGAGACGCGATCGGGATTCGCAGCCGGGGGTGGGCCTATTGGCAGTCCTGCATTGTGGCGGCGGTCAAGGCAGAACAGCACCACCAAAACATTGCCTACGAACGGTTTCAGCCCAGCGGCCCCTTTGCCATCTTGCCCTTGGGCGACGTGTGCCGATTGGTGTGGACGGCGACCCACGCCGAGGCCCAGGCGATGCTGGAGCTGGATGATGCCAGCTTTTTGCGCGAGTTGAGCCAGCGCTTTGGGCCCCAGATGGGCCAATTGGAGCTGGTCGGCGGGCGCTATTTATTCCCGGTGCGGTTGATGCAGTGCGATCGCTATGTGTCCCATCGGCTGGCATTGGTGGGCGACGCGGCCCACTGCTGCCATCCCGTCGGCGGCCAGGGGTTGAATATGGGAATTCGCGACGCGGCGGCCCTGGTGGAAACGATCCAACGGGCGATCGGGGATCACGAGGATTTCGGCCAGGAGCGCGTGTTGCGCCGCTACGATCGCTGGCGGCGCTGGGGCAATTGGGTGATTTTGGTCTTTACGGATACGCTCGATCGGCTGTTTTCCACCCAAGCGATCCCCGTGGTCTGGGCCCGGCGGATCGGTTTGGCGGCCCTGAAGCGGATTCCCCTGCTCAAGTCGATTGCCCTGAAGTTGATGACGGGGCTGCTCGGCAAAATGCCCGCCCTCGGCCAGCGGGCTAGCTCAAGTTAGTCGTCGCTCAAGCACCAAACGAGAAACCCCGCCAAGCCGATCGTGCCCAGCCAAACCAGGGGCGACTGCACCAGCCCGATCGCCCCTCGGACTACGCCCACCAGCGATCCAATGATGGTCAAATCCAGAAACAGCAACAGTGCCACCATGCCCATCACTGCCAAGATCATTGGCATGTTGCATTCCTCCAAAGTTGGTTCAGCAACCGGTCAGTTAAAAAATAGGACAACTGGACGGGTTGATCTTGAGATCTCGAGGATAGGTTAACAGCATGATCTAAGGCGATCCCTTCTATACGTTGGATGCTGTCGCCTGCATCCGCAGACCTAACCCCGTGAAACCTTCCCTAGTCCTAGCCTTGGGCTGCGCGATCGCTGGATGGGTTGCCACCGGCGCGATCGCCCAAACCGCCCTCGACGGCGACCTAACCCTTTCTAGCAGCAACCGCACCGGTAGCATCGCCGGTACCGCCATTGGTTCCAGCGATCTTCCCTCCGCCGTGCTGAACCAGGCGCGTGATCAGGCGGGCAATGAGTGCCTGGGGTTTAGCTCCCTGAGTCCCAATCATCGGCTGACCCTGCAAACCCCCGTGCAAACCCTGATCCTCAGCGTCAACAGTGGTCAAGAGGACACCACGATCGCCGTCAAAGGCCCCAATGGCTTTTTGCTCTGTGGGGATGATGCGGTCGGAGCGGCTTCCGCCCGAGTGACCAGCAATCTTTGGCCCGCCGGTACTTACGACATTTGGGTCGGAACGTTTAAACCGGGCAGCCGGATCAACTACCGGTTAATGGCTGAGTAGGTTGGCTCCGAAGCATCGCCGCACCCTGGGAGGCGATCGACTGGCCGATCGAGTCGGCAACCATGCATGGCGATCCTATTCCAGACGCGATCGGGTACTTTCATCGATGTTGCTCGTGGAATCGATGGAAATCTGATGGAAATCTATTGAAACCCCGATCGTTTATTCATGTTTTGTCAAAAATGCCCTAGGGTTAGGATGGGGTATCAGGTCAAGCGACCTGATTGCACCCAGACCAGCAATCCCTTGACCCGTGGGGTCTCCATAGACGGCAAGATCATTTCGGCCGTATTCTAAGAAGCTGTGAAAAAAAATCTAACTTTTTCCATTTAACAAATTTCCGCGATCCTGCCTGCCGATCCATGGTTTCCACTGAACCTTCATCCCTGATCCCACCTCCCCACCCGCATCAATCCTTCACGGTGACAACGCCGCTCTATTACGTCAACGCAATGCCGCATATTGGCAGTGCCTACACGACGATGGCCGTTGATGCAGTGAGCCGCTTCTATCGGTTACAGGGTCAGCCGGTGCTGATGATTACGGGCACGGATGAACATGGACAAAAAATTGAACGCACGGCCCAGGAAGAGGGGCGATCGCCTCAAGAACATTGCGATCAAATTGTGTCTGGCTTTACCAATTTGTGGGAAAAGCTAAATATTCGTGTTGATCGCTTTATTCGCACCACCAATCCGCGTCACCAAGCGATCGTTGAGGAATTTTTTCAGCGCGTGCTCGATGCCGGTGATATTTATTCCGGCAAACAACAGGGCTGGTATTGCGTTTCCTGTGAAGAATTCAAAGAAGAGCGAGAACTAACGGAGGATCACCACTGCCTGATCCATACCAACAAAGCCGCCGAATGGCGCGATGAGGAAAATTATTTCTTCCGACTCTCGAAATACCAGGAAAAACTACAGGATTTCTACGCAAACCACCCGGATTTTATTCAACCCGAGAGTCGTCGGAATGAAGTCTTAGCCTTTGTTGAACGGGGCTTGCAGGATTTTTCGGTGTCTCGGGTGAATGTGGATTGGGGATTTGCACTGCCCAATGATCCCAAGCACACTATTTACGTGTGGTTCGATGCCTTGTTGGGCTATGTCACGGCTTTGCTGGAACCCGAGGATCAACCAACGTTAGAGAATGCGTTAAAGCGGTGGTGGCCGCTTCATTCCCACATCATTGGTAAGGATATTCTGAGGTTTCATGCCATTTATTGGCCGGCAATGTTAATGTCGGCAGGGTTGCCAATTCCCCAACGCTTGTTTGGTCATGGCTTCTTGACGAAAGATGGCCACAAAATGGGCAAAACGCTGGGGAATACGATCGATCCGTTTGAGTTGCTCGATCGTTATGGCAGTGATGCGGTGCGTTATTACTTCCTCAAAGAAATTGAGTTTGGACGCGACGGCGATTTCAACGAAACGCGGTTTATCAATATCGTGAATGCGGACTTGGCGAATGATTTGGGCAATTTGCTGAATCGGACGCTGCGGATGACCCATAAATATTGCGGGGGTGTGGTGCCAATGGTGACGGTGGCGGCGGAGGATCCGTTGCGGGTGTTGGGATCGTCGCTGGGCGATCGAGTTGCGCAGGCGTTTCAATCCTTGGCGATTCATGAGGCTTGCCATGGGGTGCTGATGCTAGCCCAGGCGGGCAATAAGTACTTGGATGAGCGGGCTCCTTGGACGAAGTTTAAGCAGGGCGATCGGGCGGCTGTGGAGGAAATTTTGTATGCCGTGTTGGAATCCGTGCGGTTGGCTGCCTATTGGTTATCGCCGGTTGTTCCTCACCTCAGCGGAAAAATTTATGCGCAGTTGGGGTTTGTGGTGGATTTTGATGCGGTGGGGACAGATCCCATGGTGCTCGATCGCCTAGCCGGCCATGGCGACTGGGGGGGCTTACCGGCGGGGCAGCCGTTAGCGGAGCCGCAACCCGTCTTCCAAAAGCTGGAACCGCTGACCTAGCACGCCCCGATCGATCTCATGGGAACTATTGTCTTAGACGATCGAGTTATGGTGAAGATAGCCAAGGCCTAACGTTGGCTTTTGATTCCCTTTTTCTTGTTTCTTGTCTTTTAAGAATCCCTTCAATTTTTGGGGTGTGTGCTGTTAAGCAAGTCACATCTCCTTCTTTAACGATGAGGCATAACAATCATGAATAGCAGTATGGAACGGGATCCGATTTTCACCCCGGAGCAAGTTCTTGAAAATCGGGGGCGTGTTGCGATTTTCATTGATGGGTCTAATCTGTTCTATGCCGCGCTTCAACTGGGTATTGAAATCGATTACACCAAGCTTCTATGCCGGTTGACGGCAGGATCTCGCCTATTACGATCCTTTTTCTACACGGGGGTCGATCGCACGAACGAGAAGCAACAGGGCTTTTTGTTGTGGATGCGGCGCAATGGCTATCGGGTGGTGGCTAAGGATTTGGTGCAACTGCCCGATGGCTCGAAGAAGGCGAATCTGGATGTGGAAATTGCGGTCGATATGATGGCGCTGGTTGGCTCCTATGACACGGCCATTTTGGTGAGTGGGGATGGCGATTTAGCCTATGCGGTGGATGCGGTCAGCTATCGCGGGGCCCGGGTGGAAGTGGTCAGCTTGCGATCGATGACCAGTGACAATTTGATTAATGTGGCCGATCGCTACATCGATTTGGATGCGATCAAGGAAGACATCAAAAAAAGTCCTCGCCAAGGCTACACCTATCACCCACTGTCCCATGCGGATGACGATCGATCGGAAAGCTAGGCTCGGGATGCGATCGACGATTGCGGGTCGCTTGGCAATTTCGGTCATGGCCATCAACCCTTAGAATGCGGTTGGTAATCGGTTGGGCGACTGGCGATTGCGCTACGCTGGGGATCCCCGTGGGGAATTCCCTTGAGTATTGACTATTCAGGTTTCAACACGTCCATCCGTTGTCTCGGCCACGATCGAATCTCTGCGGCATTTATGAGCGTTCAACTTCGCGCAATTCGGGTATTGGTGGCGATTGCGTTTATCGCTGGACTCAGTGCTGGATGTGGCAGTGGTCCGAAACGGGGTGAAAACCGGATTGCGGCGGACACAAAGGCGGTAGACGACTTCCAGGGCGACTTGGTGTTCGATAATCTGACCCTAAACCGAGCGGATCAAAAGGGGCAGGTGCTGTGGGAAGTGCGATCGCGACAGGCTCGCTACTCGCGCGATCGAAAGTTGGCGAAGCTGTCGGACGTGAAGGGCAAGCTGTTCCAGGATGGCAAGGTGATCTATGAAATCACCGCCAAACAGGGCGAAGTGGAACAGAACGGGCAAGTGCTGAAGGTGTCGGGCAACCTGCGGGCCAAAGACTTGCGCGAAAAGATGGAATTCCAGGGCGGGTCGGCGATCTGGGAGCCAACCAAGTTTCAACTCCAAATGAAAGGGGGCGTGACGCTCAACCATCCCCAAGCCAAGATCCAATCCCAGGAGGCGGTGGCGTTCAGTCGCGATCGGCGGGTGGAGCTGACGAAGGTGGTGAAGCTGGTTTCCAAGGACAAAGATAAAGATCGGCAGATGACGCTGGATACCGATCGGCTCGTGTGGCAAATGAAGGCGGACGAGATGCAGGCGATCGGCAAGGTGGTGGCGATCGGTAAGCAACCAGAAGTGAAGCTGACGACCGATCGGCTGGTGTGGCAGCGCAAAAAGCAAATTAGCGAGGCGATCGGGAACGTGGTCGCCGTGAACAATAAGGGAGCGAATCGGCTGACGGCGAATCGCGTGATTTGGCAAATGAAAGAGCAAATCGCCCAGGCCGAGGGCAAAGCCGTCGCCACCAGCCAAGAATCCGCCGCGCAACTGTCGGCCGATCGGATTGTGTGGCAAATGAAAGAGCAAATCGCCCAGGCCGAGGGCAAGGCCGTGGCCACGGGGCAAAAACCACCCACGCAGCTCAATGCCGATCGAATCGTGTGGCAAATGAAGGAGCAGGTGGCCCAGGCGATCGGGAACGTGGTTGCGGTGCGGCAGGATCCCGCCGTGCGCGTCCAGTCCCAGCGGGCGGTTTGGCAACAGAAGGCCCAGATGGTCAGCAGCGACACCCGCACAATTATTGAGCGCTTTAACTGTGCCGGTGGCCGCTGCGTGATTTCCGATCGCGCGGCGGGCAACCTGGTCGATGTGAGCCTGAAGGATCGGGTGGCCTTTTTGCGCAACCAAGCCCAGGTCAGCACGGGCAATCCCGGCGTGGATGTGACCGGTGATTCCCTGATTTGGCAATTCCAGGCCCAACAGCTCACGGCCGATCGCCCTGTCACCGTCTATGAGCGGCAACAGCAAGTGGTGCTGAATGCCGATCGCGGTTCCATGGACATGAAAAATCAAGTGGCGGAGATGATTGGCAACGTGCGCGGCGTGTCCCGCCTCCGCAGCGCCAACCTCAGCAGCGATCGGCTCCTGTGGTCGATGGGCAGCCAGCAACTCCAGGCCTTTGGCAATGTGTTTTATCAGCAGGCGAATCCCTTCCTGATTTCGCGGGGCAACTACGGCGTGGGTTCCATGAAGGATGGGGCAATTTTTCTGCAATCGGGCCCCGGCAGCCGCGCCCGATCGACCTTCTTCCCCGAAAGTGTCCAAGCCGCCGCACCACCATCGCCGAGCGCCGCACCTGCACCGGGAGCACCGCCGGCCGCTGGCCCAGCGCCGGCCCCCGCTGGCCCACCCCCCGCGCCCAGCACCTTGCCCCCGATTCCGCCCGCCCTACTCGGAACGGATCCGGGTGTGTTTGACGATCCGTTCTCGACCTTGTTTGGCCCCTAGGCGGCCCCTAGACCAAGGAGCTATCCAATTGAGTTGAATTCTTAGTTGAGTTCGTTGCGCGTTGGATCCCCCAGCACGGGTTCGATCGGGGGCGGAATCACGAGGGGTTGCGGCGGGCCGCCCCATTGTTGCTGAAGCTCGGTCAGCAGTTTGTCTTGTTCGGCGCGCAGGCTATTCACCCGTGGGCTGCGGTTTTGGATCGAAAACCACACCAGCCCTCGATCGCGCGTGGGCAAAATCCCTGACAGGGCGCTCACCTCCGACAGGCTGCCGGTTTTGACCGCTGCCCCGGCGGGCATCTTGCGGTAGGCAATGGTTCCCTGATCGCGTCCGGCGACCGGCAAAATGGCCTCAATGCCGCTGGGAATACCGAGGGCTTGTAAGCGCCGATCCAAGGTCATCCCGATCATCGCAATGGCCCGGGGCGAAAACGCATTGCCCTGACCCAAGCCGGAGCCATTGAGCGATCGCAGCTCCTCTTCAGACAAGCCCGTTAGCTCACGCAAGTTCTGGGCGATTTTGACCCCGCCCCCCATCTGGCGGGCCAGCGTTTCCGCCATGAAGTTGTTGCTATGCAGGTTCATCTGCTTCAGCAGCGCCAGCAAGGGAAGCGATCGATGGCGAATCAGCCGCCAGCGCTGGGGCGTGGTCGGAGCAGCGGTGGCGGCTGACTCGTCGTCGGGCTTGGATTTCGGCAATTGGTTGGGCGATGCGGGCGTAACCGTCTCGATCGCCGGTCGTACCACCCCTGCGATCGTCACTCGGGGCTTCGGAGTGCCCGGCGGTAGCGTCGCGTGCGATCGGGTCACAACGGGGGGCCAAGCGGCGGAATCGATCGCCACCCGCAGCAGCGTGCCCCCTAACTCCGCGCCGTAGGGCGTGGCATCTTCCGGATCGGGCAAAAAGTTCATCTCAAACCGCCCTTCGATCACCAAGTCGCCGGCCACCCGAGTAATCCCCAACTGGTTGAGGGCATTACCCAGGGCGATCGCCTCCTCCCACACAAACATCGGGTCGCCCCCACCCCGGACAATCAAATTTCCCTGGAGCGTGCCCTGGGCGATCGGCCCATCCGCCCAAATTTCCGTAACAAAGGCATGGTTCGGCTCCCAGGTTTCGAGCGCCGCCAGGGACGTAGCCACTTTGGTCAAGGAAGCCGCCGAAAGGGGAGCAGTGCCCTGGTGTTGGGCCAGCACGTTCAGCCCCGACTGGAACCACAGACCCTGTTGCGCCGGATCGATCCCCGCCGCCTTGAGCCGATCGAGATAGGCCTGCACCTTCGTTTGTGATGCGGTCTCCACCGTCGCTGGCGACAAAAACCAGCTCATCCCCGCGCCATTCAAATAGGCGATCGCCCCTCGATGGAGCGATTCCACACCCGTTGAGATCGCTAACAGCGTTGCCAGCCCCGTACCCATCAACCCTTGCACCGTTGCAGCTCCTTGATAACTTCCCGTCCCGTCGTCTAATGAAGCGCTAAAGCACGGTATTTGACGGTGTTTTCATCAACAAAAACACCAGATCAGAATGACCGCAGTTGGCACAAGACGGCATCCTATCAAATCTGGTGTTTCGGAATTGACTCAGTTAGAGAATCTGTGCTCAGACGTGACTGAATGATTGGCCCCTGCCCAAAAATGCAGCGATTTTGGGTCTAGACAACCAGCCAAGGTTGCTCGCCCAGACTACGGGGGCCAAGACTAATCAGGATTGAGGACTCATCCGCCTAGGAACTGGTGGTCTGCGCACCCAGCAATTGCTTGAGCTTGGCCAACTCGCCTGCCCAGCGGGGATCGGGCTGGGCCGATGCGGCGCTGCTTTCAGCAACGACAGCACCGCCACCACCGCGACGGCCGCCAGCGCTACCGCCTTTCTTGCCGCCGCCGCCGCTACTTCCACTGCCGCCGCTACGACGGGCAGCTTTGACGGGGACTGCTGTTGCTGCGGCTTCGGTGGCTTCCGGGGCTTCGTCGTCGGCCTTGCCCTTGCGAGGCATGGCCTTTTCAATTTTCAAGACGGTGTCCTTGAAGGTGGAGCCGTTGAATTGTTCGATGATTTGGTCGGCCAGTTCATCAGTGGGAACCGTCACGAACGCAAAACCACGACATTTACCCGTTTTGCGATCGACGATGACCTTGGTGGAGGTCAGGTCGCCCGTGACAGCAAAGACGGCTTCGAGTTCTTTGCGATCGACTTCTTTAGGCAGATTGCCAACATACAGGCGAATGGACATGACGGATCCCTCTGATGGTTTGCAGCAAGCGCTACAAGACTAGTAAGCGCCGAGTGACTGGGTGGAAGGTTTGGCAGTTGCCATTGGATCGAGAGCACCTCGATTGGGGAGACAAGCTCGAAGAACTTGCCAGGTCTGAGCAAAACACAGCTCGCGCGTGGATATCATACGCTCTGCTGCAAGCTGCTGAGTAAAGGTTGTTTGATAACCGTTCAATTCAACGTTTAATTCAAATTGACTTGCTATTGCTCGATTGAAACGAGAGGGGCCATCGCCAGTCATGGGCAGTCAAGCGCTGACCTCTAGCCATCCGGAGCCGTGTCATCCGTGCGTGATTGGTCGGGGGGCGTTGCTGTTGGGAGTTTTGTTGCTGTTGGGGGCAGAAACACTCAAAACAGGGGAACGACGCTCGATCAAACGGCCGGTTTGCTGGCATAAGAGTCTATCACGAGGCCTTGCCAATTGGGCCAAGATCTCGGGAGTCGCTCTGGAATGACGGGGCTGATGACGGGTGAGATCGGGAATGTGGGTCAAATGGGGCGAGGGGAGAATGCAGCGATCGTAACGTAGGCTCAACGGCCTTGGTCGTCAGATCACTGAAGAGAACGCACTGGCAACACCGATGAACGATGGCGTTTTGGGGGGCGATCGGGTCGGGTTGTGGTTGAGCCTCCACTCTCCCACTATAGGCCCGGTGAATGGGGAAATAGCAAGAGTCCTAAAAATAGGGAAAAAACGGGAAAAAGCCAGCCGTTGGGGCGGCTGGCCGTGCTTGCTGTGTTGGGAGAATACCAATTACAGCCGGCTGGGGATGTCGTTGGCTTTGCATTTTTGGTGACAAAGTTGCGCTCGAATGGCGGCTCACGCCGTTTGGACAGGGGTGATCGGGAGTGATCACGTCTGTGGCGAGCGCTTGACAGTTCTCCAAGCTTGGGCTAATCAGCCTCCTGTGAAGAAATGTAACACTAATGCGGCAGTGCTGTAAATCTGTGGATCTTGCGGTGGATCGGGTCTGGGGGGCGCGAGGGTGGCGAGGGGGTCGTTAGGCCGGGGGGCGGTGGGGCGATCGGGATGGCCGCCGATGCTGGCGCGATCGCCCGGGTCGATCGGGCAAGCTGAAGTGCCAGTAGTGGCGAAGATACAGGCGTTCTAGGGCGCGGCAGTCGCGGTTGATGGCGGTGCGTTCTCGCCGGTAGCAGGCGCGAAACCCGTTGCCGAGGGTGAGGGCGATCAGGGCGACAATCAGGCCGATCGCGGTGGAAATCAGGGCTTCGCTCAGGCCGGCGTTGATGCGGCCGGGGCCGTCGCCGGTTAGGCGATCCCAGTCGAGGCCGGCGAAGGCTCCCATCAGGCCGGTGACAGTGCCCAGGAGACCCAGCAGCGGCGCAAGGCCGGTGACGGTTTGCAGCAGGGTGTCAAACCGGCGCAGGTGGGGGAGTTCGGCTTGGGTGGCGGCGGTGAGGGCGAGGCGAAAGGCGATCGGGTGGGGGCGGTGCAGTTCGAGGGCGGCGAGGGCGATGCGGGCGATCGGTAGGCGATCGGCGTAGTGCTGGAGGCGGGCGATCGCTGATCGCGGATCGCGCTCGTACAGCTCAAAAATGTGCGGCATGACTTGCGCCCGATCGCGCCGCATTTGCCACCAAAAATAAATCCGCTCGATCGCCACGGTGATCGTCGCGATCGACCCCAGCATCAGCGGCACAACGACCGGCCCGCCTGCGACTAATACCGATCCGATAGCCACTGTTCACTCCCGATCGTCACTATTCAAAACTCAAAGATCGCACGCCCACGATTTCCCATCACAGCGAGCGATCGGCCGATTGTCAACGGTTGCGGCCAGTTGCAGTCAGTTGCGATTTTATGGTTGTGGTCAAGGGTTGCAATCAACGGTCGCGCAACTTGTCCAAATCGCCGGAAACGACCTCAACGCACGGTCAGGTAGCGCAGCCCAATGAGCAACAAAAAGCCCCCGTAGAGCTTTTTCATCAGCGCCGAACTAATGTAGGGTTGGTTGGCAAACAGCGCGCCAAAGTAGTTGCCAATCAGCAAACCGCCGACAATCAACAAAGCGTATTTGATGTTGAGCTGGCCACTGCGGTGGTAGACGATCGCCCCCAATAGCCCGATCGGCAAAACCTGCGCCGCCAGCGATGTTCCTGTGGCTAGCTTCTGATCCATGCCCAACCACAAGACCATCGCCGGAACCATGATTGCGCCGCCACCGATCCCAAACAGCCCTCCCGCAAGCCCCGCGACCAGCCCGATCGCCAAGAGTTGCCATACGAGATCCGTCATCACCCCTATCGCTCCATCCGTTGTGGTTTTCTTTGATTTATCCTAGGTCAGCCACCCTGCGGAACTGTCGCATTTTGTTGTCAAGTTGCACAAGTTCGATCGCACACATTTTTGGGATTTCGTTGCTTTCATAGCAGCCCCAAAACGATCGCCCCATTTCCCTACCCCATCCCTCTTCACCGATTATTTTCTATGCCCAAGCCGCGTAAACGTTTTGGTCAACATTGGCTGCGTAGTGAAAAAGCACTCGCCAAAATTGTGGCGGCGGCAGACCTGAATTCAGACGATCGGGTGTTGGAAATTGGCCCCGGCCAAGGCGTATTAACCCGGCAATTGTTGGAGCAAGCGGGGGCGGTGGTGGCGGTCGAACTTGATCGTGATCTCTGCCCACCCTTGGTCAAGAAGTTTGGGCAAAATGATCGCTTTTTGTTGCTGCAGGGGGATATTTTAACCCTCGATTGGCCAGCGCAGTTGGCGGAATTTCCCAGCCCAAAGTTTCAAAACCCGAATAAAGTCGTGGCGAATATTCCCTACAACATTACGGGGCCGATTTTGGAGCATTTACTGGGAACGATTACGCATCCCCGATCGAACCCCTTCGAGTCGATCGTCCTGTTGGTGCAAAAGGAAGTGGCCTTGCGGTTGGTGGCCAAACCGGGCAGCAAACACTACAGCGCCCTCTCGATTCGGGCGGGCTTTTTGGCGGACTGTAGCTGGGTGTGCGATGTGGGGGCCAAGGCCTTTTCGCCGCCGCCCAAGGTGGACTCGGCCGTGGTGAAAATTCAGCCCCGCACCTTTGCAGAACAGCCACAGAACGTGAAGCGCTTTGAAACGCTGTTGCGGCTAGGCTTTGCCAGTCGGCGAAAAATGTTGCGAAATAACCTAAAAAGTGCGGTGGATTTGGCCCAGTTGCTCGCCACGTTGGAGTCTCTGCGAATTCCCGAAACGGCGCGGGCGGAAGAGTTAAGTTTGAGTCAATGGATTCAGTTGAGCGATCGCCTCACGAGTTCCGCGAATCCGGATCAATCGATGGATGCGCTGCTAGAAACTATGGGATCTGAAGAGTCCGAAGATATCGATCTGGCTGATGATTCAGATGATGATTTGATCGAGGATAGCGAGGAGATTGATGGGTGATCGATCGGGCGGGATTGAGGCGAAAAAATCTGGGGAAGGATGAACTTGGGGTTAGCGATGGCGATTAGTTCGATTAGTTCAATCAATTCGATTCATTGGATTCATTGGATTCACTCGATCGGTTCACCCTTGGGATTTGCGATCCATTCATTGCCTCTCAATCATTAAATTCAGTGTCGGCTCAGTATCAATTCAGCTATGCAAATTTACTTGGATCACAGTGCCACAACACCCCCTTGTTCAGCGGCGATCGCGGCGGCCCAACGGGCGATGACGGAAGAGTGGGGCAACCCGTCGAGCATTCACGGGTGGGGCGATCGGGCGGCGACGGTGCTGGAAACGGCGCGGTGGCAGGTGGCGGCGCTGCTGAATGCGGATCCGACGGAGTTGATTTTTACCTCCGGCGGCACGGAGGCGGATAATTTGGCGATTTTTGGGGTGGCGCAGGGGTTTGACGCGCCTCGGCACATCATTTCGTCGCAGGTGGAGCATTCGGCGATCGAGCAGACGCTGCAACGGTTGGAGGCGCAGGGGTGGGCGGTGACGCGGTTGCCGGTCGATCGGGCAGGGCGGGTGAGTCCGGCGGAGTTGGCGGCGGCGATTCGCCCGGAAACGGCGCTGGTGTCGATTATTTTTGCCCAAAGCGAGGTGGGAACGATCCAACCGATCGCGGAGTTGGGGGCGATCGCGCGGCGGGCGGGCGTGCTGTTCCACACGGATGCGGTGCAGGCGGTGGCGCGGGTGGCGGTGGATGTGCAACGGCTGCCGGTGGATTTGCTGTCCTTGTCGAGCCACAAAATCTATGGAGTCCAGGGGGCGGGGGCCCTGTGGGTGCGATCGGGCGTGAACCTGGTGCCGCAACTGCTGGGCGGTGGGCAGGAGAGCAAACGGCGATCGGGAACCCAGGCCCTACCGGCGATCGCGGCCTTTGGGGCGGCGGCGGAGCGGGCGGCCGGCGAGTGGGAAGCGGAGGCGCGGCGGTTGCGGCAACTGCGCGATCGGCTGGTCGAGCGGCTCGCCCCCCTGAGCGCGCTGCATCCCACGGGGGATTGGGTCGATCGGCTGCCGCACCACGCCAGCTTTTGTTTGCGGGGGCGATCGCCCTTGCCCAGCGGTCGCGACCTGGTGCGCCAACTCGATCGGGCCGGCATCGCCGCCAGCTCCGGTTCCGCCTGCAACAGCGGCAGCCTCAGCCCCAGCCCCACCCTGATCGCCATGGGTTACGAAACCGCCGAAGCCACGGCCGCCCTGCGGTTTAGCCTCGGCCACAGCACCACCGCTGATGATATTGACTGGACGGTGATCGTGGTGGAACAGGTTTTGGCGCGGTTGGGCGTGGGCAATTCAACACCCGCGATTCCGGCAGGGCGATCGCTCGTATAAATTTTCGTGGGGTTCGCAGGGGACGGCGGCTCCCGATCGATCGCTGATCAATCCCTATCCCAAGCATTCACCGCCCACAGAGATTGTTGTTCAACCAAGATTCCAGCAAACTGTTGCGAATTGATCGAGAGCGATACATTTTTATACAGAACGACTAACGCTTAATTATCAAGGGAATTAAGCACAACAAGCACGATTTCCCACGCTCTCTAGCGGCGGGTCAATTGAGATGAGGATATGATGATCGCATCAATCTCTGCTAGATATCCTTAACATTGATCGTTAGCTTTTAGTTTGCAAACTAGCTTTGCAAACTAATCTCAATTACTCTTAATTACTCTCAATTAATTTCAAAAGACGATATTTAAAACTAGTTTTGACAAAACTCGCTGGATCACATCCCTGATTAATTTCCCTGATTAATTTCCCAAGATTAGTTTCCCAAAATTACAGCGATTTTAGCTGTCATGAGGTGCAGCCAAATATGAAACAACCTTGAACAGTAATCCAATACATTTCCAGTAGGGGCGCACCGCTGTGCGCCCACCCGTAACTTACCCTGTATACCCACCCGTAACTCACCCAAAGAGAAAAGGCTGTAATTTCCCAGATCCTTCGGTAGAACAGGAGGCAGTATGGCCATCAAGCATCAAGAAAAGATCATTACCCTGTGGATCGTGTTCCTGTTGGGGTTGCTCTTCCATACCCAATTGGGACTGATGCCGCTGTTTCACGATCTCTCGATCGTCAGCTCCCCAGCCAAGGATTTGTCCGAAATTTCGCCCGTTTTGTGGTTAATGTTGGCGTTTTTTGTAGTTCCGATGGCAGCCATTGTGGGGACGCTGTTTACGGATTCCTATGCCTATCGAAAACTTCATTTCAGCTTGACTGTGTTTTATACCATGCTGAATATTTCGCATTTGGTGGCTGATTTATTCGTCGTCCCGATCGCCTGGTATCAGATTCTATTGATGGCGATTTTAGTCGTTTTAGGATTGGTAATCAATCTGGTTTCATTCCAGTGGATGCGCACCCGATCGACCAGCCATCAATTGCAACAAAGCTAAACCTAGGCAGATTAACAGGTTTGGCAATGGAATTTCAGAGGCATGGGGATTGTAGGTCGATCAATAATTGCTGATATTCAATTCTCCTGTACAGGGTTGACATCCATGAAATCGCAGAAAGCTCATCTTCCGATTTGGATGCTCTCGGCCGAACAACTTTATCAAACCCTAGATACATCCGACCTTGGACTTTCAGAAGCAGAAACCGCTAGCCGTCTACAGCACTATGGTTTGAATGAGCTACCGGAACCAACCCGACGGCCGCTGATTTTGCGATTTACCGATCAGTTAACCCACTTTATGGCGCTGCTGTTGTGGGTGGCTGGAATGCTGGCGTTTCTGTCCGGCACACCTGCCCTGGGTTGGGCTGTTTGGGCTGTGATTGGGATTAACGCGGGTTTTAGTTTTTGGCAGGAATTTCAAGCCGAAAAGGCCCTGTCTGCGCTGAATAAAATGTTGCCATCCCAGGCCAAGGTTTACCGAGATGGAACGCTGCATTTAATTGCTGCGCGGGAGATTGTACCGGGCGATGTGGTGGAGCTAGAAGAGGGCGATCGCATCTCCGCCGATGCGCGGTTAATTTCTGCCCAATCCTGTTATGTGGATATTTCCGTCTTAACCGGAGAATCAATGCCGGTCGTGCGATCGTCCGATCCAATAACAGCAGAAAATATGCGGGCTTCCGAAGCTCCTAATCTGGTTTTTGCCGGTTCCATGGTGTCGTCGGGACGCGCCCGAGCCGTGGTTTACGCCACCGGAACCCGCACGGAATTTGGGCAAGTTGCCCACCTCACCACAACGGTCAAACGCGAACCAAGCACCCTCGAAGTACAGATTAATCGAGTGGTGCATATCATCACGGCGATCGCACTTGGAATGGGGGTGCTGGTCTTTTTGCTCACGAACTTATTTGTGGGGATGAATACCAAAGAAAGTTTTATTTTTGCGATCGGCATTATTGTGGCCTTCGTGCCCGAAGGATTACTCCCAACCGTCACCCTGGCTCTGGCGATCGGGGTGAAGCGAATGGCTCGGCAAAACGCCCTAGTTCGCCGCCTCTCTGCCGTTGAAACCTTGAGCGCCACCACAGTAATTTGTACTGACAAAACGGGCACATTAACCAAGAATGAAATGACCGTTCGCCAACTCTGGATTCCAACCACAGAACTGGAGGTCACGGGCGTGGGTTATGACCCACAAGGTCAGGTCAGCATTCAGGATCCCCAACAGGACTCTCAGGTAACGTTGCTGTTAGTGGGCGCAGCCCTATGTTGCAATGCACGGCTGAACCATCCGGCGGGCACGAGCCAATGGCAGGAAATTGGTGATCCTACCGAAGCAGCACTCTTAGTAGCTGCCCTCAAAAAAGGATTAGATCTCGCAAAACTCCATCAACAATTGCCAAGGGTTCAGGAACTTCCCTTTGATTCTCGGCGGCGAATGATGAGTGTTGTGTTGCAACCTAGTGTTGGTGATCCAGCGATCGAATCGGTGCTCGATCGGGCATTGCTCGATCGGCTGAAATCGGCCAATGGATCTCCTGATGATCAACAAACTGACAACTCAGCCTCCAGCGACTCGTACTTGATCTTTACCAAAGGATCACCATTAGATGTTTTAAAAAACTGCCAACAAATTCTGAATCTTAATTGCCTGGAACCCCTGTCGGCAGCGAGGCGATCGGAAGTTGCTGAAGCCAACGATCGGCTCGCCAGTCGCGGCTATCGAGTGTTGGGTGTTGCCGTTCGTCAACAAACAACACTCCCCACCCTTGATCCCCAACAGCTCGAAAGTAATCTAATTTTTATTGGATTAGTCGCCATGATCGATCCGCCACGGGCGGAAGTGGCCGAGGCGATCGCCAAGTGTCACGAAGCCGGAATTCGCGTCACGATGGTGACGGGCGACTATGAACTCACGGCCACCGCGATCGCCAAACGAATTGGCCTAGTGGATGACAAACCGCGTGTCATGAATGGCGAAACATTCAATCATCTTTCGGATGCACAATTACGCCAGGTTTTACATCATCAATCGGGAATTGTATTTGCTCGAATGATGCCCGAGCAAAAACTTCGCCTAGTGCAAACCTATATGGCCATGGGTCACGTTGTGGCGGTGACTGGCGATGGCGTGAATGATGCCCCGGCCTTACGCGCCTCGAATATTGGGATTGCGATGGGCATGAATGGCACGGATGTGGCGCGAGAAGCCGCCGACATTGTGCTGATTGATGATAACTTTGCGACGATCGTCAGCGCGATCGAACAAGGGCGCGCGGTCTACCAAAACATTCGGAAATTCATGACGTATATTCTGTCGTCAAACATTCCTGAATTTATGCCCTTTTTGGCAATGGTGTTCTTGAAAGTGCCGCCCGCATTAGTGATTTTACAAATCCTGATGATTGACCTAGGAACCGATATTGTTCCAGCCCTAGCCCTTGGCGGTGAACACCCAGAAGTGGGAATTCTGCAACAGCCCCCTCGCAAAAAAAATCAATCTCTTTTAGACATGAAATTACTATTACGAGCCTATTGCTATTTAGGATTGCTGGAAGGCTTGATTAGCATGGGGTTCTTTTTATTAGTTTGGTGGTTCGATGGCTATGGACTGGCAGACTTGCAAGCGGCCAACACTCGCATTTTGGCCCATACGGCCAGTGCGGAAACGATGGCAACTTATTACCAAGCCATGACCGTCACCCTCGCGGCGATTGTGGCTTGTCAGGTGGGTAATGTGTTTGCTTGTCGATCGGAACGAGTGTCTATCTTTAAACTGGGCTTTTTTAGCAATCGCACCATTTGGCTCGGGATTGTTGTGGAATGGGCCCTGATTCTCGCAATTATTTTTATTCCACCGCTCCAAACAATTTTTTCGACGGCTCCTCTAACACCCGTTCAATGGTTGCTGTTGTTGCTTTGTCCGCCCGCGATTCTGCTGGCTGATGAGTTGAGCAAGTGGTTGCAACATCGCCGCCACAAATCCCATGCATGATGCATTGGGTGATGCATTGGGTGGCCCTTCCGTTTGAGAATTGCAGGGCAAAAAAACAAGGGGACTCAGCCCCTTGCCCTAGCAATGTTTGCGGTAGCTTTGGTCAGCACCAACACACCATTCAGCCATCTTTTACGCCGTCTTGGAGCGCGATCGCTTCGACGCACCAGCCTCCTGACTGACGGGCTTTTGAACCCGAGCCGCCGCCCGGGCTAGCCCATTCACCTCATGCAACAAACACTCGGGATCGAAGTGGTCGCCCAACACCACATCCACCGTCAAGTTGGGATGGTTGAGGGGGACGGACGAGGTTTCAGCCCGATCGCCCAACAACAACACCTGCACCTCGGGTGCTTGGCGACGCAACCCCGCCACTGCTTCCCAACCATCCATGCCCGGTAGGCGCAAACTGACGATCGCCACCTGGGGCTGCAACACGTCCAACTGGGACAGGGCGATCGCCCCATCGGGAGTCCACACCACCTGGTAGCCCGCCGCCATCAACAGTTCACAAACGGCGATCGCTCGATCCTCCTGGGCATCAATCAAAATCACCGACCCCGACGGCCGCCAATTTTCCCGATCCAGCGAATCCGACTCATCGGACACAGCCGGTTCATCCGTCACCACAGACTGGCAGGGAATCCCCACCGTAAAGGTCGATCCCTTGTTGGGCAGCGAATCCACCTCAATCCAGCCCTTGTGCAAGTCCACCAACTGCTTGGTGAGGGCCAAGCCCAAGCCCAAGCCCTCATAGGTGCGACCGTAGGACGGGTCAAGCTGATGAAACATTTCAAACAAGTGCGGCAGCCACTCTTCGGGAATGCCAATGCCCGTGTCTTCGATTTGCAACACCAACAGTTCCTGTTCGCGCCACACCCGGACGATCGCCTGGCCACCCTCCGCCGTGAACTTAATCGCATTGCCCAGCAAGTTCGACAAAATTTGCGCCACCCGCTGGTAATCTGCCGAGAAGCGATCGACCTTGGGCGAAATTTGCATCTCCACCAACAGTTCCACCCCGCGCTGCACCGCCCGTGGCCGCTCGTCGTTCACCAACGAGTAAACCAACTGAGAGATCGAAAACTCACTCACCTCCAACACCGTCCGCCCGGCTTCCACCTGCGACATATCCAGCAGGTCTTCAATCAGCCTCAGCAAATGCTCGCCGCTGTCGTGAATGGTTTGCAGATAGTCCCGCTGCTTTTGGTTGAGCTGCCCAAAGGACCACCGCAGCAACGTCGCCGACAAGCCAATCACACAGGTCAACGGCGTGCGCAGTTCGTGACTAATCGCGGCCAAGAACTCACTCTTGGCCCGGGTCGCGGACTGGGCCGCCAACAGGGCCTCATGCAGGGCGCGGGTTTGGTTGCTCAGTTGCTGCCCCAGCAGTTGTTGCTGTTGTTGCAGGTTGGCATCCAAGTGCGACACTCGCAGGGCCACGGCCAGCCCGAGGGCCGTGCGCTTCACTAGCTCGATTTCTCGGTGGCTCCAGGCCCGGGCCCGATCGCACTGATGCAACACCAACACGCCCCACAGGCCAATTTCACCGCGAATCGGGGCCAGGATTGGCACGGCCAGTTGGGCGCGCGCGACTCGATCGGGCCCGGCATCATTAATCAACCAAGGCTCCCGCTGGATCGATCGCAGGCGCTGCTCGATCGGAGCCACAAAGCAACCATCCGCCTCGGCATAGAGCAGGGAGGGAATCTCCGGGCGCGATCGAACCTCATAGGTCACGCAGTCGCTCGCCTGTTGCCAGTCGGGATCATCCCAACGGGCGGGCAAGGACGACCCATCCTCCTGTCGCCAGAGCCGAATCGACTGCAGGCGCGCTTGGATCTGATAGATCACCACGCGATCGACCTGCATCCGGCGGCACAAATCCTCCAGCGCATGGTCGATCATCAACGGCAATTCTTGTTCCTGAATGATCGCCTCGGCGATCGTCGCCAAGCCCCGATCGGACTCCTGGTGCTGCTGGCATTCCCATTCACTCAAAATCGCCGCCGATTGGGTCAGGGTCGCCAAAAACCGCACCCACACCGCCGATTGCAGCGATGAGGTCGCCCGCGTCCAGCCCTTCGGCGGCGCAGCCAACCCCCGATCGCGAATAAACGCCTGCAACGCGGGCCGATCGTCCGTCAGCCGCACCCGATAAAACACCGACCCCGTCGTTTCGCCAGCCCACGGACTCTTCCCGGGCTGCATCGGTGCCTGGCTTTCCTCGGGCAACTCCATCGTGAGCAAAAAGGCCAGCCCCGGCCCCGTCAGCATCCAAAACGGTGACGCGCGATCGGTTCCCCGTGGCACATCCGCCTCCGTCACCACCGACACCGGCTCCTGAGTACAATCCAGAACTGCCTGCCAAAGCAGCGATCGTACTTGCTGACAGCCCTCAGCCGTCAACATCCATTGAAGTGATTGGGGAAACGATCCACTCATGACCTATGCGCTGGCAGGCAGCGTTCCAACAGATTGCAATAGCTTCCAAACTCAGCTTAAATTCGGGCGAGATTCTTAAATTTTTCCGACATTTTTTGATCTCAGCCTCTCATCTCAATCGAGAGATTCATGCGTCCCAGATGTCTGCTTCAGCGATGATTAAGGATGTCCATCATCATGATTCCAGAACAGCGATCGAGATCAATTTCAAACTGCCGTTCCTAGTCCCCTCATCAACGGAGTGCTGTTGAGACTAAGTTTTTTAGGGTTCCGAAGCGATCGGGCAGTGATCAACGTGGATACGAATGAGGCTATATAATTGCCAGATCTTACGATCTAGCACTATCAGTCGCTTGGGCAATTCAGGCAGTCTACCCAATGAACCGATCGAATAACTCTAGGATAGTGAATCTAGCGAGAGATCAACCTAAAGAGTTTCTGGATTCTGAGTTTCCATTGCTACCATTTCCATGCAGATTCACTAAAAGATTTAAAATTAATTTGATTTTGCCTAGGATCTGACAGACTAATCTTGAAAGCCTATGCTGTTTTATAACGCATTTTTAAGCAATATTAAGAAGGCCGATCAGAACCACGTAAATCATCACAAAGGCTCAAATTCTCCAGTCCCTTTCGCTTCACAAGCTGATCCAAGGGAATCACCCTAGGCATCATGGTTCAACAAATTCACCACGATTTCAGATCGATTCATTTTTTCTATAGCGATATTTTTCTGTCGATCATCATTAAGTCGATGTTAAATTGACATCCAATCGACATTAAATCGATATTAAATCAATCAAATTGATGATTGGATCAATCAAAAAGTCATACGGCCACAACATTACGGGCAAGCATTATTCAGTGAATCAACTTGCGGATTGAGTTGATTCACTGAGTAACGAGGAACACAACATGGTCGTGCAACGGTTGTTCGCTAGTGCGGACTGGGCGATCGCCCTTCAGCCCACAGATTTGGTGTGGCCCTTGCTGTTGGCAGCCGGGGCGATCGGTCTCTGCAGCAGCCAAGGGCTGGGCCTGACCCGTGCGTGGGGCGTGGCCCTGGGCCGATCGCTCCTGCAACTGACGGCGGTGGGCTGGCTGCTGGCGGTGGTCTGGGCTTGGCCCTCGCCGATCGCCGTTGGGATTGTGCTGGCCGCCTTGCTGGCCTTGGCGATCGTGTCTGCGCACCAACAAATGGGCCAGCGCTGGCCGCAGCTCTTGCCCTGGGTGGTGGCGGCCTTGCTGGGCGCGGGGCTGGTATCCACGGCTCCGGTGGCCCTGGCGGCGCTCAAACCCCATCTGTGGTTCGATCCACGGGCTTGGGTGCCGGTGCTGGCGGTGGTGCTGGCGGCGGCGGCCAATGGCGTGGCGATCGCGGGGGAACAGGTGATGGCGGCCGGGCGATCGCACCGCGACGACATCGAACAGCGGCTGTGTTTGGGCGCAACACCGCAACAGGCGATCGCCCCCCACCGGCAGGCGGCCCTGCGCGCGGCCCTCACGCCAACCCTGAATGGGTTAACCAGCGCCGGGTTGCTGAGTTTGCCGGGAGTCCTGAGCGGCGCGCTGCTGGGCGGAATCGATCCGCTGATGGCTGCCAGCGTGCAACTGCTGGTGATGGTGGCGGCGGCCCTGGCCGTGACCATCAGCGCGATCGTCGTGGCCACGGGAGCCAGTCGGTTGTGCTTCGACCCGATCGGCCAGCGCCTGTCCTAATCGCCATCGTTCACCACAGGCCAATCCCAGGAAAATCACACGCAAGGATCGCGATCGGGCCCGATCGCGATCCTTTAGACGGTCTTCGCTAGATTAACTTCGCCAGATTAGCCTTGCCAGATTAGCCCTCGATCGCCGTCGGCTCGACCCAGCGGCCGTCTGCCTTGATCAACTCGATCAGCGCCGATACGCCTTCGCTTTCCGGCACGCGCTTGATTTCGTCACGACCGCGATACAGGGCGATCGTCCCCGGCGTTTTGCCCACATAGCCGTAGTCCGCATCCGCCATTTCGCCCGGCCCGTTCACAATGCAGCCCATCACGGCAATATCCAAGCCCACCAAGTGCTTCGTCGCTTCCCGCACCTGATGCAGCACCTCTTCGAGGCTAAACAGCGTCCGCCCACAGGACGGGCAAGCCACGTATTCCACCATCGTTTTGCGCAGGCCCAACGATTGCAGAATGCTGTAGCACACGGGGATTTCCTTTTCCGGCGCTTCCGTCAGCGAAACGCGGATCGTGTCGCCAATCCCTTCCGCCAACAGGGTCGCAATCCCGGCGGTGGACTTGACGCGGCCATAGTCGCCGTCGCCCGCTTCGGTCACGCCCAAATGGATCGGGTAGGGCATTCCCGCTTCGTCCAGCCGCTTGGCCAACAACCGGTAGGCCGCCAGCATCACGGGCACGCGCGAGGCCTTCATGGACACCACCAAGTTGTGGAAGTTCATGTCCTCACAAATGCGGATGAACTCCAGGGCCGATTCGACCATGCCCAAGGGCGTGTCGCCGTAGGTAAAAACCATCCGCTCGGCGAGGGATCCGTGGTTCACGCCGATCCGCATACATTTGTTCTGCTCGCCCAGGGTTTCCACGAGGGGTTGCAGGGTTTCGCGAATTTTCTGGCCGATCGCCTCGAACTCAGCGGCGCTGTAGTCTTGGTCTGCGCGGGGTTTTTCAAATACATACAGCCCCGGGTTAATCCGCACCTTGTCCACGTGCTTGGCCACTTCTAGGGCGATTTTCATGCCGTTGTGGTGCACATCGGCCACCAGCGGCACGGGACGGTAGGTATCTTCGAGGGTTTTGCGGATGGTTTCCATGGCCTTGGCATGGGCCAGGCTGGGCACGGTGACGCGGACGATTTCGCAGCCGATTTCGTGTAACCGACGGATGGCGGCGACGGAACCGGCGATGTCGAGGGTGTCTTCGTTGATCATTGATTGCACCACGACCGGGTGGCCGCCACCGATCGTGATGTCGCCAACTTGGACGGGGCGGGTTTGGCGACGATGGATCGTGGTGTCAAACAATCGATCGTCTAGGGTGGTGGCGATGCTGCCGTTGGGGGCGGGGGGTTTCGGCAGGGTTTGCATGGCTTCGCTCCGATCGCGGATGGCGCGGGATATTTCTGAAAGCGCGGATGATTAAAGGGGTCACCCAATAAATGGGGTTCCCAGTTTTTTAGGTTGCCACACTTTGGGCGATCGCTTGGGCGGTTGTTGCGGATTTAACGATTTTGGCTGGTTATCGCGTCAGTCAGATTCGGCAATTGGTGCTATCTATGGGAGCAGCGGTGCGGGGGGCGATCGCCGGATGATTGCCGATCGCAACTGGGATCGCAGGCATTGTTGTTTAGGAGAGGCGCGATCGTGTTTGGACTGGGCTGGCCAGAAGTCTTGCTGATTGTGTTGGTGGCGGTGCTGATCTTTGGGCCCAAAAAGTTACCGCAGTTGGGCGGGGCCTTGGGCAAGACCCTGCGCGGTTTTCGCGATGAGCTAAACCCGGATGAATCGGACGAACAAAAGGCCGATCGACCCGCCGGCCCGCCGGATGTGGATGGGGAAGTGATCAAGGGCGATCGATAAACCGCCCTCCGTAATCGCTATCCGTAAAATCACCGCCGATCGTGTTCAGAAGCAAGATTCAGCACGCAGTCGCTTAGAGACATCGGAGAGTTAATCAACGGTCTCCAATCAGTCATGAATGCATTGCGAACTGTTGACCAACCCTCTTGATCGGCAGTCGATCGAGCATCGACAACCATCACACCACCGGCACTAATCCGGAAATTTCTCTTTAGAAATACTTATCAAAGTCTTTGGATCACAGAATAAATTCTGTCAATCTTGATCTAGCTATTTCCCTTCGATCAGGGCTATAAAGTGAAGTGGAATCGAGATCGCCTTCCCCTGCGTGAAGGAGACAAGCCATGTCACGATCGCCCTCCGATTTGCAGCCAGACTCGGCACAGAGTCGATCTCGTCACAGTCCTAATGCCCCGCTGCGATATTGTCCTCAACTGCTCCCAGCGCCCGTACTCACAAGCTACGAAGCCGGGTGGAGCAATCTCAGTCTGGAATATCACCACCTGCCGGCCGGAGAAACCCCGAAACTACGCTTCGATCACTATTTAGTTGCGATCTCCCTGGGAGAATCTTGCCAGGCAGATTTGCAGATTGATGGGGTTGCCCAAGGGCGGTCACACAGACACACCGTGCGCCATGGCGGAATGATGCTCGTACCCGCCAAACATGAAAACTGGGGATGCTGGAGACAAACCAATCAAGGACTCACCATTAATTTAAAGATGGATTTTCTAACCCATCATGCGGCGGAATTATTGGCTCTTGATCAGGTTGAACTACTCCCTCAAATGATGATTTACGACCCACTAATTCTCCAGATTGGGCTAGCCCTCAAAGCCGATTTAGAGTCTCAAAAGCCGGGTGGCAATCTCTACGCCGAGACGATCGCCGCAACCCTGGCGGCTCACCTGCTGAGAAACTATTCGGCGCACCATCATCAACCAACTCGTTACCTAGGCGGCCTATCTCCTAGCCACCTGCGGCGGGTGACTGACTATATCAACGATCGACTGGAGAAAGAGCTAAGTTTAGAAGAACTCGCCGGGGTCGTCCAACTCAGTTCCTATCACTTTTGCCGTTGCTTCAAACAATCGACAGGTCTAACACCCCATCAATACGTGATCCGGCAACGTGTCGAGCGAGCCAAACACTTACTAAGAGGTGAAAAAAGGGAAATTCGAGAGGTCGCGATCGCCTGTGGTTTCACGCACCAAAGTCATCTCAATCGTCACTTTAAACGGTTGACAGGACTAACACCCAAAAAATTTTCCACGTCATAGCAATTTTGTGCAAAAGCAGCAATGTAGTGCAAGATGCTAAAAACAAGGAGAATTTATGCTAATGGTTAAATCAGATCAAATTTGGACATAAACTATGCCTGCCAAGATTTTTATCACGTCAGATCGACTCCAGGAAGCTCGGGCTTACGTTGTCTTTTTGAACCGCGTTTTTTCGGCAGTAAAACTGGGAATTGAGGCTGAACGATTTGTTTCACCCCATGCAACTAAAGCAATTCAGGCTGAAATTCTCAAAACCCAAAGACAGCTTGAAAAAATACAGAGTAAGATTCATCAGGAAAATCAGACGTGCCAACGGTTGCAACGGAAAATCGATGAGTTGAACCGTTGGTATTGTTGCAATACTCAGCCAGAACTCGAGAAGTTGGGCATCGAGATCACGCGGTATCGTCAAGCGATCGGTCAGGCCAAAGCCAGAATCCATGGGCTGGAAACGGAGAAGCAGGTTGCCATGATCCGCCTTGATGCACAGCAGGCTCAACTAACAAATGCTTTGAATGGCATCCATGAGCAATCGATGGAGAACGACCCTCGACTGGTTGTGGCGAAAACGGCTCTACAATCCGCCCAGAATGAGCTAAAGTCCATGCAATCGGAGGCGGATTTGAAGACTATGCAGTAATTCCAAAATGCCAGACTAGTCAAATACTGTATGAGAGGTGCGGTGGGCATAAGCCAACACTACTTTTCATACAGTTTTTCGCTTTCAAGATCCTTTGCGTTTTGTTTTTTGATCCTAAGTTTTTATTTTCAGAATCCTTGAAAATCCAATCAGACTGTTCAATTCCCCCTGGGCAGTCGTTATGGGGAATTTGACGATCGCGCGCCCAGTAACGACACCGTAGCAATCCTGAACTCGGCTGTGGTGTTGGAGTACCCTAGTTCGAGTGTTGAGACCCGTGATTTCTCTGCGGTGTGGCGTTGAAATTAGGGCTATCACATGGGATGTGAAATTGGAGAGGCATTTGATGAAAGCGATCGTCCTGAGCCAACCCGGTGTGCCAGAGAATTTGCAACTGCAAGATCTGCCCAAACCCACGATCGCAGCGGGGCAAGTGTTGGTGAAACTAAAGGCGGCGGGCGTGAACCCGATCGACACGAAGTTGCGATCGCGCGGCACGTTCTATCCCGAAGCCTCACCCCAGGTGCTCGGCTGTGACGGGGCGGGGACGATCGAGTCGATCGGCTCCGACGTGACCGGCTGGCAACCGGGCCAGGATGTGTACTTTTGCTACGGCGGGTTGGGCGGCCCGGCGGGGAACTATGCGGAATGGGCGGCGGTGGATGCGCGCTGCCTGGCCGCCAAGCCGGAGCGCCTGAGTTTTGCGGAAGCGGCGGCCGCGCCCCTGGTGTTGATCACGGCGTGGGAGGCCCTGCGCGATCGGGCACGGATCACCGCTGGGCAAAAGGTGTTGATCCACGCGGGTGCGGGCGGCGTGGGCCATGTGGCGATCCAGTTGGCCAAGCTCTGGGGCGCGGAGGTGGCCGCCACGGTCAGCACCCCGGAAAAGGCGGATTTCGTGGTGGGCTTGGGGTGCAACCGTCCCATCCTGTACGACCAGGAGAATTTCGTCACCGTCGTGCAGGGCTGGACGGGAGGCCAGGGGGTGGATATTGCCTTCGACACGGTGGGCGGCGATGTGCTGACCACGACCTTTTTGGCGGTCAAACCCTACGGCGATGTGGTCACGATTCTGGAACCCGCGGCCAGCACCCAATGGAAAGTGGCCCGCAACAAAAATCTGCGGATTGGGCTGGAATTGATGCTCTCGCCGCTGCTGAACCACTGGGATGCGGGGTTGCGCCACCATGGGGATATTTTGCGGCAATGCGCGGCGTGGATCGATGCGGGGCAACTAAAGATTCACTTGCATCAAACCTTGCCGCTCGATCGCGCCGCCGCCGCCCACCGCTTGCTGGAACAACGCACCCCCATGGGCAAGATCGCCCTGACGATCGACTCCTAGGCCGCTGGCGATCGCTTGGGTCAGGGTTGGGAGACCCAACCCCTACGGCAACGGAATGGATGACACACCCTGGGCATAATTACTGAGAACAATGGCGGCGATCGCGACTCGGATCGTTCGGTTTTGGGGGGCGCGACTCGGAAATCTTGCCGATACACTTGAGGCAACGCTGAGTCTAAATCCCTAGCATTCGTGACCATTTCGCCAGTCGCGGTTAATTCCAAACCTGCCTCATCTCCTCCCTCTCTTCTTCTGAGCGATCGCCCGCTCGATCGCCAATGGATCGATCGACCAACTATGAATGGATGGGTGTTACCGACCGTCGGGAATTTGTTGGCTCCCATGGCCCAGGGGCCGGCTACGGGATGCTTGTCAGCAGAGGCCCAGTGGCAAGGCGCAACGAGGGCGATCGGCCAAACGATTGCCACCGCCATTCAGGCGGCCGACGCGATCGAATCAGCCTTAATCACTTGTTCTGAAAAACCCTCGCTCCAGGAACCCGATCTCCAGGGCGTGGTGCTGGCGGGGCCCCTGCCGTTGTTTACGGGCGAGCTGGCCGATCGGCTGTCCCTCTGGACGTTTAGTAGCCATCTGTGGCAGTCCCTCTGGCTGTTGCCGTCCGCCGATGGTTGCGCGGATTGCCCGGAGTCGATCGAACGGGCGATCGGTCTCGCCCCGATCGATCCCCTGGCGGCCGAATCCTTTTGTGTCGTGCGGATGCGGGACTTTAGCCTCGTCCTCTCGCTCCAGGAAGACTCCAGCGGCCAACTGGCCTTTCGGTTTTCCTTTGACCCCCAGGCGATCGCCGCCATTTGGCACACCCTGCGTGCTCGGGTGCAACTGAACACGCCCCACCAACTGGCGCAGTTCGATGCCCTCGCGCGGCAATTTCCGCTGGTGGAGCCGAACTACCGCACGGTCAGCGCCTTTACGGAGCAACTGTTGCGATCAATTCCCACCCCCGTGGCCGAGCCGGAACCGCGCCGCGAACCGGTGCGCCCGCCGCAGCGATCGACCCACAGCCCCAAGACAGCGGAACCGGCGATCGACCTGGAATTGCTGCAAGCCCTGGCCCACAGCGTCCGCACGCCCCTGGCCACGATCCGCACCTTCACGCGGTTGCTGATGCGCCAGGATTTGCAAGCCAAGGCGGTGAACTACATCGAAAAGATCGATCGGGAATGCACCGAACAGATCAACCGCTTTGACCTAATCTTCAAGGCCGTGGAGCTGGAAACCAACAACAGCGCCCACCTGTCCCTTGCGCCGATTCCCTTAGCCCAGGTGTTCCAAACCAGCATTCCCCGCTGGCAACAGCAAGCCAGCCGCCACAACCTGGAGCTGACGGTGAAGCTGCCCCACAAACTGCCGACGGTGGCCAGTGACCCGACTTTGCTCGATCGGATGTTGGCGGAAATTATCGAAAACCTGGCGCGCACCCTGCCCCCCGGCAGCCGAATCGACATGGAAGCCGAAACCGCCGGTAGCCAACTGAAGGTGCAATTGCGCTACGACGAAGCGGGAGCCGCCGCCCGGTTGGGATCGCTAAAGTCGATCGGGCAGTTGCTCACCTTCCAGCCCGAAACCGGTAGCTTTGGCTTAAATTTGCACGTCACGAAAAACCTCTTCCAGGCGATCGGCGGCAAATTAACGATCCGTCAGCGGCCACAACGGGGCGAGGTGATGACGATTTTCTTGCCCCTGCAATAGGCGCGTTACCAGCGGCGCGATCGCACGCCCCAGACCCCCAACAACAGCAGCACGGTCATGGCCCCAAACAACAGGCCAAACACAATTCCCGGCAAAACGCCCAGAATCCCCAGGCCGCGCAACAGCCACAACACTGCCGTCAGCAGGGCTAAGGCTCCCAACCAATTCCACCAAGGAGCCGGGCGCAAATAGGGAGGAGTCATAGGGCGTTTTGCGGGGGGCGATCGAGTGAGGGCGTGGGCCGATGGTAGATTAGGGCAAGCGCCAGCCAGCGCTATCTAGTCTTAACCAATTTCAGGTTTAGTGTATGTCGCAAACGACCGGAGCAGACGCGATCGACGTGGCGATCGAACAGGGGATCGACTTCGATGGAACGCCAATTCCGCCCGCCCGTCTGGAACTCTATCGCAAGGTGATGGCTACCGAAGGCCAGCGCCAACGCAGCGGCGTGACCAACACCATGCGATCGCGCATTGTCCGCATTGGGGCCAAGCATTTTTCCCAAGATGACCTGAACCAAATGTTGCTCGATGCTGACCTCACCCCGTTGAAGGAGAAGGAAATTGCGTTTTACTACGGTGGCAAATAGGACAGCCATCCAGCGGGTGACGATCGGCAGCGCGATCGCCCTGGTGATGGGGGCGATCGGGGCCGCCAGCCCGGCCGCCGCGGCCCCCAAAGTCCCCCCGATCGAGCAGCTCCAAACCACCCGCGCCTGCGTCGAGTGCGACCTGTCCGGGGCGGATCTGACCGGCTTGGATCTGCGGGGGGTTGACCTGCGCCGGGCCAACCTGAGCGAAGCCCTGCTAAACGGAGCCAACCTGCGGGGCGCAAAGCTCGACGGCATTGCGGGCCAAGCCGCCCAGTTCAAAGCCGCCGACCTCAGCGGTGCAACCTTGACCGATGCCCGGATGCGCGGAGCCAAATTCCAGCGCGCCAACCTGACGGAAGCGGTGCTCGACAAGGCCCGACTGCGCGACGCGAACTTTAAGTGGGCAATCCTCACCCGCGCCAGCCTGGTGCAAACCCTGGTGGCGGCCGGTCAGTTCAAGGAAGCGAACCTGGAAAACGCTGACCTGCGGTTTGCCCAGCTCGATGGGGCGGATCTGTCCGATGCGAATTTGCGATCGGCCAAGGCGGCGCGATCGACCGCGATCGGCACGACCTTCCTGGGCACAACCCTAGTTTCGGCGGATTTCACCGGCGCAAATCTCACCCAAGCGAAACTCGGCGGGGCCGATGGCTACCAGGCCAACTTCAGCAATGCGATTTTGATGAGAGCCGGCCTGCGGCAAACCAACTTGGAAGAAGCGAACCTCAGCAGCGCCAAGGTGATGGGTGCGAGGGCGATCGAAACCCGACTGGTCGGCGCGATCGCCACCGGAGCCGACTTCACCGGAGCCGACCTCACGGGGGCCAACTTCCGGCGGGCGGCCCTCAGCCTGGCCGTGTTTCGGCAGGCAAAACTAATTGGCACGAATCTGCGCCAAGCGAAGATGGGCGGCGCGGTGCTCCAGGGGGCAACCCTCACCAACGCCAACTTCGATCGCGCCTACCTAGTCCAAGCGGATTTGCGCGGCATCATCACCAGCAACACGAATTTCACCGGCGCAACGCTGGATGGAACCGTCACGGGCGGCGCAGATCTGTCCGGGGCGATCGGCTGGGCCAAACCCGATTGATTTTGGTCGAAAACAATCTTGCATGGGAAGGGCGATCGCCTTGCGACGGTCGCGCTACTCTTCAAACACAATATCTTCGTAAAACTCCTCGATCGCCACCGTTAGCCCAATGCTTTTCAGTTCCACGCGATCGCCCGATCGGTAGCTGAGAATCATCCAATCTCCGGCACTTGTCCTGTGGTAAATATCAACGGCCACCTCTTCGGAACTGACTAAAACGTAATCAATCAGATTCGGATTGCGGCGATATTTTTCAAACTTCTTCCCGCGATCGTAGGCCTCAGTACTCGGGGATAAAACCTCAACAATCAAACAGGGATAGGTATTGTAAAGCGGCGTTTCCTGGTCTCGATCATCGCAAGTAACGCTGAGATCTGGATAGGTATAGTTAGACGTATTAAAAGTGTTGATCTTCACATCAGAGTTAAAAACTCGACATTGACTACCTCGTAAATGAGGCTTAATTACCATGAGGATATTGCTGGCGATCGCACTATGATTTTTTGTGCCGCCGCTCATGGCATAGACATGGCCATCGATTAGCTCATGTCGTTCGAGCTGTTGGGCTTCCCATTCAAAATAGGCTTCTGGCGTGAAATAGGGTCGATCGTCTTTCGCTGCAATCATGACTGTTTCTCCCTTTCAGTGCTGAACCGTTGAACTAGTGACCAGCGATCGGGGGTAATTGCCGCTCGATGAATGCGATCACGTCCGCTAATCCCTGACCGGTTTTGAGGTTGGTAAACAGGAATGGCCGATCGCCCCGCATCTTTTTGGCATCCCGTTCCATCACGCCCAAATCCGCTCCCACGTAGGGTGCAAGATCGATTTTATTAATTACCAATAGGTCAGATTTGGTAATGCCGGGGCCGCCCTTGCGGGGGATTTTGTCGCCCGCCGCCACGTCGATTACATAGATCGTTAAATCGACTAATTCTGGGCTGAAGGTAGCCGCCAAATTGTCGCCACCGCTCTCCACGAAGGCAATCTGAATTGGTCGATCGCCCTGGGCAAACTTGGCTTCTAATTGGGCGATCGCCACCAAATTAATCGACGCATCTTCCCGAATCGCCGTGTGGGGACAGCCACCGGTTTCCACGCCCACAATCCGATCGGGCGACAGGGCCTCACTACGCACCAAAAACTGCGCGTCTTCCTGGGTATAAATATCGTTGGTGACAACCGCCAAACTGTAGCGATCGCGCAATTGCTTACAAAGCGCATCCACCAGCGCCGTTTTGCCCGAGCCAACCGGCCCCGCCACCCCAACTCGTAATTGACTCATGATCAAAACTCCTTGTTGATTTCAGGATTTCTCTAATGGCCGCTAGCCCTAATTTCGCAACTGAATCTTGGGAGAAAGCGGCTTACATGGCTGTTCTTGGACATCAATGAATCTAGCTTCTAAACAACCGGCTATATTGGGTTTCGTGGGTCATGCTGGCGATCGATAATCCCCAGCCGCAAGCAAACCAAGAACGATCGTCCTCGGATTCCACCATTTTTTGGCATCGATCGACCGCTTGCGCCAAATCTACCCGTAAATTCACTAAAATCTGTTGCCCTTGGGTTTGGCCGATCGGGATGGCGCGTACCCCGGCGCTGACCAAATTACTCGCCCAGGATTGCAAGTACACCAACAGTGTATCGGCGGGCGATAGCTGCCAATGAACCGCGAGTCCGGCCAGGGCGATCGCATAGTTCAGCGGCTCCAAATTTTGCACCCCCGGCTGGATCAACGGCGGCTCCAAATCCTGCGCTAGGGTCAAGAGCGATCGCCCCATTTGCCAACTTTGTAAGCGCAATTCTTCGGTTTCTCGCAAGGCCGAAATCCAGTCATTCCAGGCGCACAATTCGCGATCGTTGCCGCGTTCGATCGCCCCCAAGGCCTTCAACAGGGCCGCCGCTTCCAGACCGATCGCACCAACGCGCAATTCCTGCCGCAGCCAATCGGTCAACTCCGCCGCCGATCGCACCCGCCCGGTTTCCACCAGCGATTCGATCGCCTCGGAATAGCTGAACGCGCCCACGGGCAAGGCGGGACTCGCCAACTGCAACAGCGCGAGCTGCCGGGCGATCGGGGAAGTGGCGGGCGACATCATGGAATTTATGTAAGTTGTTTAGTGACTGTGGGCGTGGGAATGGGAATGGGCATCGGAGCGATCGTCCGCATAGGCTCCCGACTCGGGCACAAAGGGCGCAATTTCCGCAATCACCTGCAAGCCGCGCCGATCGAGCAAGGCCTTCAGGGTCGGATCGGGTTCCAGGCGCAAATAGTCGATCGCAATTTCCAGCGGCGCGTGGCGGTTTCCCAGATGGTACGCCGCTTGCAGCAGGGCCAGGCGATCGGGCGATCGCACCGTCAGCACCGGCTCGGGTTTCGCCAAAATCTCGCAGATTTCACCCGTGGCCGTTTGCAGCCGATCGCCCGGCCGCAGCGCCGTGCCCCGCGCCAACTGCAACCAAGCCTCGGAGCCATCGTCTAGGATCACCGATCGGCGAACCTTTGCCCGGTCTTCGGCCGTGAGCGACAACTGAAAACCGGGCGCAGGGGGCCGATCGGCAAGATCCGCGCGAGTTCCACGGTCAACGCGCTCAAACTGGGTAAACACCAACATGGCAGCAGGGGGCGATCGTTGGTTTGATTATCCTGAATTACACCCGCGATCGCCGATTAATTCGCGTTTTAATTCGTGTTTCATGGGATTTTCGATTGCATTGGCTTGAATCGGATTGGGTTGGATTAAGTTAAATCGAACGGACTTGAATTGAGTTAAATCGAACGGACTTGAATTGAGTTAAATCGAACTGGATATTCGCCAACCGCCCATGCCCACGGTTTCTGTGATCATCCCCGCCTACAACGCCGCGACGACCCTGGGCGAAACCCTGGAATCCTTGCGATCGCAGACCTGGACAGACTGGGAAGCGATCGTGATTGACGACGGCTCCCAGGACGAAACCGGCGCGGTGGCCGAGGGGTTGGGCGATCGACGGATTCGGGTACTGCGCTACGAGAACGCGGGCCAGGCGATCGGGCGCAATCGCGGCCTGGCGGTGGCGACGGGCGAGTTAATCGCCTTTTTGGATGCGGATGATTGGTGGACTCCCACGGCCCTGGCCGATCGGGTGGCGGCCCTGCAATCGCACCCGGCGGCGGTGGTGGCCTACAGTTGGACGGATTATGTGGACGATCGCAACCGGCTGCTGCATCCGGGCTTTCGCGATCGGCACGCGGGGCGCGTGTTCGCGGCGCTGCTGGCCAACAACTTTATTGAAAATGGCTCGAATCCGCTGGTGCGGCGATCGGCCCTCGACCAGGTAGGCGGCTTCGATTCCCAGTTTATTCCGGCGGAGGACTGGGATTTATGGCTACGGTTGGCGAAATTTGGCGAATTTGCCTTGATTCCCGCCGCTCAAGTGCGCTATCGAGTGTCGGCGCGATCGTCCTCGGCCAATTTACAGCGCTTGGAGCGGGCCTGCTGTGCGGTGTTGGATGCGCATCTGGCCCAGGCGGGGCCGGAGTTGCAACGGCTCGGTCGATCGGCCCGATCGCGCTTTTACAAAGGCTTGGCCTGCAAGGCCCTGACGGCGGGGCCGCTCGATCGGCGGCGCGGCTGGCGATCGGCGCGGCTGCTGATCTTGGCCCTGTGGTTCGATCGGCTCCTGTGGCGCGAAGGGCGCTTCCTGGCGATCCTGGCCGCCAAAATTAGCCTGACAATCCTGCTCGGCCCCGCCACGGCCGATCGACTGTGGCGCAAAGGGATCGGGAAAGGGGCGGAACCCCCAGCCGATCGCTAGAACTCAATCGACATCCCTAGGGCACGTCATCAAATTTGCGCGCTTGACTGGTTGATTTTCCTCACCCAACCGCCCCAGACAAGGGGCTTAAGCCCCTTGCCCCCCATGATCTCGCAACGCCAGAATCAGGGTTTCGGGGATTGGATGACAGACCCTAGGAACTGAGGGTGGCGGGATGGCTTTCGATCGTGGCCAGGCGATCGAGCAGCGAAATCGCCGCGTCATACACCAGGCGATATTCCACCTGGCGACTGTCGCCCTGATCCATCGACGTGTCGGGCAACAACTCATCGATCAGCTCGCTGGCCAGCACTTCGAGCATCTGGGCAAGCTGCTTGACCTGGGGATAGACCGTGCGCGCAATGGCCGTGTGGGAGTCCCGATCGCGATCGCCCTTTTTGCTGGGGGCACTCTTGAGCGCCATAAACCCCGTCGCGTCTTCCAGCAATTCCAGCGTCGCCAACAGTTGCATCGTCGCTCGGTAGGCTTCCTTCAGCGACTCGTATTCCTCCTGGGGCGAATCGGCCAGCCCATCCGCCAGCAGCGCCAGCGTGCCAATCACCGCATTTAGCCGCAGCCGCCCTTCATAGGACAGGCGCTCCACCAAAACCGTTGAGCGCATCCGCAGCCGATCGACCAAGGGATGGCGCTGGTCATTCCACACGGGATCCTGGAGCCGATCGATCGCCTCCGCCACCCGATCGCTCACGGTCGATCGCCACACATCCTCCGCCACCTGCTTTTGGAAGTTGGCCCCCTCCTGGGTCGCCGCATACAACGACGGCAACCGGTTCAGCGACCAGGCCATCACGCTGCCCGCGTCGCACTCCACCTTGATCCCCTGGGCTTCGAGGGCCGCAATTTGCGACAGGACTTCCTCCAGCACCAGCGCCTCCATCGCGTTGTCGCAGCGCACCGGCGGCTGGGCGGAGGTTTCGGAAAATTGCACCGCATAGAGCCGGGAATAGTAGCCCCGCTTGGTCAGCAAGTCCGCGTGGCTGCCCACCTCGACCACGTTGCCCTTGTCGAGCACGGCGATTTGGTCGGCGTTTTGGATCGTGGACAGGCGGTGGGCAATCACGATCGTCGTGCGATCGCGGCTCAGTTCATTAATCGCCTGTTGCACCTGACGTTCGGACACCGTATCTAGGGCGCTGGTGGCTTCGTCGAGGATCAAAATATCAGGATCGCGCAGCAGGGCCCGGGCGATCGCAATCCGCTGTTGCTGCCCCCCCGACAGCCGCACCCCCCGATCGCCCAACATCGTGTCGAACTGCTCGGGCAAATCCATGATGAAGTCGTAGGCATTGGCCCGCTTGGCCGCCTCCATCACCTTTTCATCCGTGATCCCCACACAACCGTAGGCAATATTCGCCCGCACCGTGTCGTTAAACAAAAACGTATCTTGGCTGACAATGCCCATCGCTTGGTGCAGGCTACGCAGGGAAAACGTGCGCAAATCTTGCCCATCGATCGTGATTCGCCCTTGGGTGGGATCGTAAAACCGAATCATCAAATCGGCCAGGGTCGATTTGCCCGCGCCGGAGGAGCCAACCAAGGCTAAGGTTGTGCCCCGAGGAATTCGCAAATTCGCCCGATCGAGCACCCGACTTTTTTCACGGCTGGGGTAGGCAAACGACACATTTTCAAAGCGAATTTCCTGGCGCAACCCCGGAAACGGCACCGCCCCATCGGGCACAAAATGTTTATCGTTGCGGCTGAGAAACTTCACCATCGCATCCACCGCCGCCGAACAAAGGGCCAAATTATTCAGCGCCTTGCCCAGGGTGGTGACAAATCCAAAAACGCGGGAAATTAAGAAGAGATACGTCAACAAAATGGCGGCGTAGGCTTCCATCGATCCTGGAAACACAAACCGCCCAATCCAGACGATCGAAATCAGCGAAACCACCACCAACAGTTCATTCACCGAAGCCACAAAGGAACTGAAGGTTTGGGAATGCAAATCAACCCGTTGGCGCTTCAGCAATGTGCCCGTGAGCCGATCGTATTCCAGGGCTTCGCTGCTGGTGGCTTTGATCAAACGAATCCCGCCGATCGCCTCTAGCAACTGACTCGTATACAGGCGGCTGAGTTGTACGCCTTTTTTGCCATATTCCTTTAGTTTTTTGGCAAAGCGTTGGTTACTCAACACCACCAAAATCGAAAAAATACTGGAAATAATCGTTAGTTGCCACGAAATCGCAATCAACAAGCCAATAAAGGTTAATAGCGTGACCATGGTGGCCACAATTTGGACGATCGTATTAATCGTGCCCACGGCCCCGCTCATTTCCGATCCCAACCGTTGGATCAGGTCTCCCGCCTTGGTGCGGCTATAGAAATCGAGACCCACCCCCAACAGCATCCGAATCCCTTGAAACGTGCCGTCATTCACCAGGGCCCGCGACAAGTGACCGCCAACGGCCGTACTCAAAAAAGACAGAATATTTTTAATTAAAATAGCCACCACGATCGTGGCGATCATGGCTCCACCGCGCTGGGATTCGGGCAAGGAATCAAAGGTTGACAGCAGGTTACGAACCAGCTCCGGGGCATCTTCTCCGAGGTCGATTTTTCGGCCTAAAAAGGCCAAGATACCGGGCACGAGCAGGGCAATACTCACCCCATTAAAAATGCCACTCCAAAAGCTCAGAACGATGGTTCCAAGAATCCACAGCCAATTGCGGAGCGCAATGGCCATGAGCATACGATTACTGGGCGAAAGTTTCATGCCAAGAAGGAAGATGCAGGAGGCGATCGCAGGGTGGCGGCAACGGCGAGCAGGATCGACATACCATTACGCCGAACACAAAAATGACTATCAGGGCCGATCGATGGAGATGTGACTAACTTGCCTACTGTATGGCATTTCAGAATGGCATTTCAGAATCAGGGCAAGGCTGACGATAAGTGGAGCGATGGCGCGATCGGGGGCGCTACTGACCAAACGCTACCAATGAGACGTTACTGAGTTACTGAATCAAAAGTATCTCGAAATGGCGGCGGGCTGGGGGGGAGTCGGCCAGCAATTCTAGCCGATGGGCCTGGGTGGGTGCGACCGGTGGGGCCAGGGGCGATCGCCTCGGGTTTTGAGCTGAACGGATGACTGGCCCGATCGCGACTTGAATAACGATCTGAATAACGATTGGGAGAACGGTTGGATCGATCGGGAAATCCCGAGGGGGCCGCTGGCGCACAGAAGAGGGGAGTACGCTTGCGCTTCGATGATGGCGAACTACGATGCCGACTCTCACGCCAACTCTCCGAACGGTTTCTAGTCTTGATGGGTCAGTGCGATCGACCCGATCGGGGGGCGCAATGGGCCCAGGGCCGCTGGCGGCCCGATCGATCGTGCGTTCCGGCTCGCATCTGGGCTGGAATCAGGAGCTATACCAACGGCTACGACTGTCGCTGGGCTTGGGATTGCGGCGGCAGGTATTTTTGGTGGTGTGCGATGATTTGCCCCTGCGCGATCGGCTGGTGGGGCGCTTGACCCAGGAGTTGCCCGCGCCGCAGTTGGCCACCTTGCGCCTAGAAAGCCACCAAACCGAGATGAACGCTGCGATCGCTGCCCTGTCGTCAACGACGGTGCAGGTGCTGGGCGTTGAGCAACTGACGCGACAGGCCGCACGCTTGCAACGGCAATTTTTGGCGGAGTTGGAAACCCTGGCGCAGGACTGGGCCACGGCCGAGCTGAGTTTGGTGCTGTGGGTTCCCCGCCCTTGGCTCTACACGATTCGGGAGTCTGCGCCGCACTTTTGGGCTTGTTGTACGGGCACGTTTGAGTTTGAGGGGCAGCCCACGGTGGTGGTCAATGCCCTGGGCGGCGGCCTGGGGAGTGGTTTGGCGGAGCGACGGGTGGGTCGGCCGGGGCGGGAGCCGGTGGGAACCGATCGCCCGGGGCGGGCCCTGGGGTTGGCCCTGGCGGTGTCTCCCGTGGCCCGGCCGCGGCCGATCGAGCCACCCAGTCCAGCGGCTCCGACGGCACTAGACCGCTGGGTGACAGAGGCAACGAGCGCCCGAGCGCGGGCGGCGGAAACCGGTGTGTCGGCGGAGATGGCCCGATCGAGCCTGGAGCTGGCGGCCCAAACCTATCAACGGGCGATCGGCTGGGCCCAAACCCAGGGCGAGTCGGCAGCCCTGCGATCGCTCTACTACGATTTGGGCGGAGTCTATGGCGACCTGGTGCGCTGGAGCGACCCGGCGACGACCTGGGAGCGGGCGGTGGTGGCCTATCGGGCGGCGATCGGCGATGGCTCCGGGGGCGATCGGGCTTGGCGGGTGGCGGCGCGGAACAATTTGGGCACGGCCCTGTGGAGCTGGGCCCGGCACGGAGAACCGATCTCTCGGCTACAGGAGGCGATCGCCGTTTACCGTGCCGGCCTCAGCGATTATCAAGACCCTGCGAATTTAACGACAAATTCAGCAACAAATTCAGCGGCGGACTCCGTGACGCATGGAGCGGATACGGGCGATCGACTCGCCCCCGATCCCCTCTACGGCACGCTGCAAGCCAACCTGGGCACGGCCTATCTGCACTTGGCCCAGGCCGATCCCCAAGATCGCTGGCTGCTGCTAGCGGCCAGTGCCTTTGAAGCGGCCTTGCCCTACCGCCGTCTGAGCGATCGCCCGGCCGCCTACGCCGCCACCCAAAACAACCTCGGCACCACCTATTGGCAACTGGGCCGCCAACTGCAACCCCTCGATCCGCAGCGTCGGCGGGATTGTTGGCAACGGGCCGCCCTCGCCTACGATCGCGCCCTGAGCATTGATCCAGCGATTCCCGTGGGGTTCGATCGGGCCGCCGCCACCGGCCAACTGGCTTGGATCTGTTTGCAACTGGCCACCGATGCCTATGCGCCCCCAACGGCGGCCGATCGCGCCACCCAGCTCGATCGGGCCCTAGCCGCCTACCTGCGCCTGCTCGACAGCACCCAAGCCGACCCCGCCAAGCGCGATCGGGCCCTCAGCGGCCTGATCGCCACCATCCGCGCCATCTATCAACACCTGGGTATTGAGGGCCAAAGCCGCGCCCTCTCCTCCATTCCCGGCCAGTGGTTGCCCGACGTGATCGATCGGCTCGCCCACTAACCTGCCGATCGCCATTCCCAGAAGCCTTGAAGGGTCGGGTAGCATTCCCGGTGGAATGCAATGCAAAAGAAATCCTAAAGAAAACCGAAGAAATTCTAAAAAAATGCGCCAAACCTTGGACATAACATCCGAGCTTTGGCGCTTCAACCATTCGTTAATCAATCAGTTCTTAGGAGACCCTGAAGCCGCTCTTCAGCGTTGCGAGTCAGAAGTCAGCCTTGCACGATCAAACGGCACAAAATTGATTGCTAGACGATGGCGGTGCGAGGAGTGGAAACTATTTTTGGCAAATTAAGTTGTAGCACATTGGGGGCCAAGTCTTGTGGTTTGGTAACGATTGCCTACACAAGGCAACCAACCCTCAAGATTGCAGATTTGAGGGGGTGGTGAGACCAACCCCAAACCAACTGCTACAGAGCGCCCAAGCTGGCCAAGCCCAGGATGGCTCCCGCGCCCAAGAGGTGGCCAAAGCTGGTGGTCGCCAGCACTGCGGGCAGGCCAAACCCGCCAAACAGCGCCGGAGAGGGCAACGCGGGGCCGACGCTGGGATATTTGATCGAATATTTGCCAATCGCGATCGCCAGCACATTCGCCGCAATCATCACCGCGCCCACTTTGGGGTTCCATTCGAGCGTCGTCGGGACAGCAGCCAGCAAGGACAAGGAAACGTTCAACATAACTTCTGGAGGGGGGAACGCCGGAAACACAGCAATGTGTGGCTATCTTGAACCGAAACCTTGCAAAACGGTGGGATTTGTTTGCAAGATTTAACGTTCCGTTGCAGTCGATCGACCTGTTGATCGGCTAGGCGATCGCCCCCTGAAAGCACCCGTTGATTAGCCCTGATCGCAGACCCGATCGCCGCCCATCCCCCGCGAAACCGATCGCCGCATGGCACAATAGCCCCCGGATCGCCCGTTGAATTGGCTCCGGAAATTCCAGCGGGAATCTCCGAGCCGTCCCAGGCGATGCAACCCCTCTTTGATTCAGGATCGAGGCGCGATCGGCCATGCAAGTCCTCAACCACTGGTTTACCCGCGCGCGCACCACCCTGCGCGATCGCCCCAACCTCCGGCACGTCTGCCTCGTCGCCCTGATATTCGGTGTCGTCACCCTCACGTTCAGCCTGCACCGCTACTTCACCCTCTACGCCTCCTACGACCAAGGCATCTTTAACCAAGTTTTTTGGAACAACCTGCACGGCCGCTTCTTTGAAAGCTCCCTCTCCTCATCGCTTTCCAGCGCCGTCAAACAAGACAACCAAGCCGCCGAAGTCTTCTATCGCCGCCTGGGGCAACATTTCACCCCCGCCCTGCTGCTGTGGCTGCCAATCTACGCCCTGCACGCCCAGGCTGTCACCCTGGTTTTCCTGCAAGTGGGGCTGATCACCGCCGCCGGGTTCGTGCTCTACGCCCTGGCGCGGCATCACCTCAGCGGGCCGATTTCTGCCTGGATCGTCACGGGCTACTACGCCGCCAACGCCGTGATTGGCCCCACCTTTTCCAATTTCCATGATTTGTGTCAAATTCCCCTCTTTTTCTTCACCCTGCTGCTGGCGATGGAAAAGCGGGTTTGGTGGCTATTTTGGCTAATGGCAGGATTTAGTTTATTAGTCCGTGAAGACCAGGGGATTGGCCTCTTTGGGATTGGGGTTTATATGGTCATCAGTCGGCGATTTCCCTCCCAAGGATTGGGGCTTTGTACCCTGTCATTTCTATACGTGGTGACTTGTACCAATATCTTTATGCCCTTCTTTTCGCCAGATATTTCCAAGCGGTTCATGATCGAACGGTTTGGGCAATATGTGGGCGATGATGAAGCCTCTTCGATTGATATTTTGAAGGCGATGCTCACCCAACCCTGGCTATTGATTTGGGAGCTGATTAATCCGCCCTTTGCAACCTTGAAATATTTGGCAGGTCAGTGGTTACCCCTGGCGTTTGTGCCAGCGATTTCGCCCGCAAGCTGGATCATTTCGGGGTTTGGATTTTTGAAGGTTTTCTTGCAACAGGGCGAATCGGCCATGTCGATTAATATTCGCTATGCCATTACGATCGTCCCCGGTTTGTTCTATGGGGCAATTTTGTGGTGGAAGGAGCATGGCGATCGGTTCTCAAAACCAAAATTTCGCCGGTTTTGGGCCGGTTGCATGGCCCTGTCTCTGCTATTTTCGGTGACTTCAAATCCGCACCGCGTCTTTTATTTTGCGATTCCCGATTCGGTGCAACCGTGGGTTTATGTGTCCTTGCCGGAACAGTGGGGCCATGTGGGCCATGTGCGGAATGTGCTCCAGCAAATTCCCGAAGATGCCAGCATTGCGGCCACGACCTATTTAGTGCCGCCCCTGTCTAGTCGGCGATCGATTATTCGGCTCCCTTGGACGGAGATTCGGGGGGACGATCGCCAGGTGCGACCCGCCGATTATTTGGTGGCGGATACCTGGCAACTCGCCCGTTACCAAGCGGCGTTCAGCAAGGAGCGCGGCGAATTACGGGAATTTGTGCCCCTGGTCGATCGCGTTTTGCAAGAGAACCGCTACGGGGTGAAAGTGGTGGAAGATGGGGTCGTTTTGTTGCAACAAAATGCGCCTTCTGATCCAGCCGCTTTGGCCGCCTGGACTCAACGGCGGGCTGAACTATTGCCCCTGATTCAAGCAGCACCGCGATCGTCTTAAATGGCTGTTTAAAGTAGGGGCCAGTAGGGGCAGGTTTGAAACCTGCCCCTACAACAATTGGTAATTGCGGGTAATTGCTGTTTTTACTGTATTTGCGAAGGAGAAAACCTGTGTCGATTCGGATTGGGAATGGCTACGATATTCACCGGTTGGGGCCCGATCGCGACCTGATTTTAGGCGGCATTAAAATTGAGCACGAACTGGGGTTGGAAGGCCACAGCGATGCGGATGTGTTGACCCACGCGATCATGGATGCGATGTTGGGGGCCCTCAGTTTGGGCGATATTGGCCACTATTTTCCCCCCACGGATCCCCAGTGGAAAGGCGCAGATAGTTTGAAATTATTGGCCCAAGTGAATCAATTGTTGCGCGATCGGGGCTGGCAGGTGAGCAATATTGATTCGGTGGTGGTGGCCGAGCGCCCGAAACTGAAACCCCACATCAATGCGATGCGTACTCGGTTGGCGGAGGTGTTGGGTATCGAACCCGATCAGGTGGGCGTGAAAGCTACTACCAATGAAAAGCTAGGCCCCACCGGTCGCGAAGAGGGAATTTGTGCCTATGCCGTTGCGTTATTAGAGCAAGTTTAGGGGGCTATTTGCGACCCAATTAGCGCCCAAAATTAGCGATCAAATCCAGTCAATCATCAAATACCCTGGAAGAATGCCGTACGTTTTGATCGTCCATGAAGTCGAAGATTATGCGGCTTGGAAGCAGATTTTCGATGATGCAGCCGGTATCCGTAAAGCGGCCGGCGAGCGAACCTATCAGGTTTTGAAAGCGGCGAATGATTCCAATAAAATTGTGCATTTTTCCGCTTGGACTTCGATCGACGATGCCAAGCAATTTTTTGAGTCACCGCAACTGGTGCAAATCAGAGCAGACGCGGGTGTGAAATCTCCGGAGTTTATCTATCTTGATCAACTGGAAGCAGGTACGCTATAGCGTGAAAATTGATGTTTAGATGTTTGATGTTGATTTGATGTTTAGGGTATTGGAAATAATGGGCGATCGCGCCTCCGTTCGGCCGCCATGCCTAGACTGATCGTGCCGGGCCAGCGGGCACAATGCCACCGGGGTTGAGCGGAAACAGCGATCGGTAATAGTCGCGTTTAATGGTGTCTAAATCGTAGGTTTCCGCCACCCCCGGCAGTTGATTAATGGATTGCAAATAGCGGCTGAGATGCGGATAGTCCTGAATGCGGCGAACATTGCATTTAAACAGGCCGTAATAGACCAGATCAAAGCGAATGAGCGTGGTGAAGAGGCGCACATCGGCGAGGGTCAAACGATCGCCACAGAGATAGGATCGATCGCCCAAAACACCATCAATCTCATCGAGGGTTGCGAACAATTCACCACAGGCTTGATCGTAGGCGGCTTGGCTCTGGGCAAACCCACAACGATATACGCCATTATTCACAGCGGGATAGATTTTGTTATTCCACTGATCGATCTCGGCGGTCAAATCGGGTGGGGATAAATCGCGATCGGGATAGCGAGCAAATTCGTTGAATTCCCCATTCAAAATCTCAATAATTTCCGCACTTTCGTTATTAACAATTGTCTCGGTTTGGGCATCCCACAACACCGGAACCGTCGTGCGACCACCATAGCCCGATCGCGCTTTTTGGTACAGGTCTGGCAAGGTCTGGCAGTGGGCAAAGGGGCGATCGAACCGCCAAGTACCCGTCTCCGAGGGCGCGACGATCGTCACGGAAATCGCCGACTCTAACCCCTTCAGAGCCAGCGTCACCAGTGTCCGATGGGCCCAAGGACAGCTCATGCCCACAATCAGGTGATAGCGATCGGCCGCGGGCCCATACATCGCCCCCGGTTCGCGGCTAATTCGCTGGCGAAATTCACTCGCCGGTCGTTGGTAATTGCCCAAGGGATCCGGCGGGGCCAGCCTGGCCATCATCGCGTGCCACATCGTCGTCCAGGCAAACTTGCCGAACTGAATCAGGGCCGCGGGCGGAATGGAAGACGGCTTCATGGCGATCGACCCTCGTTGAAAGATGCTCGCTCATCCACGGACGATCGCCGGTTGGAGGCAGGTTTAGCGCGGTTTCGCCGGAGCTGCGCCGGGATTTGCCGGGCTGGGTTGAATTTGCGGTTGCGCCGGTTGCAAGGGTTCTTGCTTATTCGACAGGATCGGCCGCACGAGGGCAAAGCTGATGCCAAAGGCCGTCGCCGCAATCAGGGCAATCGCCACCACGGGCCACACGCCCGAATTGGCCTCGCCCGCCGGAGCCGATCGGCCAAAGTTGCTGAAACTCTCAAAGCCGTTGGCCGGCGGTTCCCCCGGCAGCCCGTAGAGCTGATCCGCCGGTTCCAAATCCGGCAACGGACTCCACTCCTGGGCCTGTTGGAACGGGTCGCCCGCCGTCGGGGTCAAGCTGGGCGGCACATTCAGCGGCGGCATCGCAGCCATGGGCGGCGGCGCAGTCGGCATCGCCACCGGAGCCGGAGTCGCCTCGATCGGGCGGGGCGCGTCCTGGGGAGCCGCCGTCGATCGCAATGCCGCCACCGCATCCGCCAACCGATCCAAATCCGATCGCAGCCGATCGCGCTGTTGCGTCAGTTGGGCGTTGTGTTTTTGCACCGCTTCCAGCATCGCCCGCGTGGCCTGCAACTCCGAAGCCAACTGGCGATAGACCGCCACCGGAATCGTGCCCTGCGCGCTCGACCCGGGCGACACCAGCGACTTTGGAGAAACGTTGCTATCCATAGCCCACCACAACCAGCGTTGATGTATTCAAAAGACTCCCCGCCATTATCAACCATTGCTCCCAGGATTTGCCCGTGGGTTAATCAACGGCGCACTGGAATCGCACCCCCCGATCGCTATAAAGTTTTTTAACAATCGATCGGCCTGCTGGGCGTGATCCCTTCAGCTCGGCGGCAGCTCGATCGGCCTTCGCAACCTCACAACCCGTTCGATCGATTCGATCGCCCCGCAACCATGAGCCAAACCACCGCCGAACCCGTCAAGTATGGCGAGCGCCAAATCGAAGACGGCGAACTGATCACCTTCCCCAATCCGCGCCCCGGCCGCCGGTATCACGTGCAGATCGTGTTGCCAGAATTTACGTGCAAATGTCCGTTTTCCGGCTATCCTGACTTCGCGAAGATTTCGATCGACTACGTGCCCAACCAAAAGGTGGTGGAACTGAAGGCGATCAAGCTCTACATCAATAGCTATCGCGATCGCTACATTTCCCACGAAGAGTCGATTAACCAAATTCTCGATGACTTCGTGGCCGCCGCCGACCCGCTGGAAGCGACGATCGTCGGGGACTTCAACCCGCGCGGCAACGTCCACACGGTGGTGGAAGTGCGCCACGAAAAACCCGCCCAATCCTAGCGCCCAATTCTAGTAGACTGCCCCTCGCCCCCAACCCTTTGCCCCGGAGCCGATCGCGTGAACCAACCCTGGCGACAACTGACCCAACAGCCCTGGGGCGCGATGGCCGGGGCGGCGGCGATGGCCCTGGCCCTGGCCCTGGCGATCGACCAGGCCGTCACCCTGGTGGCTAAAAGCTGGCAACCCTTTGCGATGGCATTGATGGCCGTGGGGCAGTTTGGGGCGATCGTCCTGTTTGCGATCGGGCTGGGGCTGGGGGCGCTGGCGGTCTACTGTGCCGAGCGGCTCTATCCACAAATTCGCCTCCACAGCGGCAGTTTGTGGGCCCTCGCGGCCTGCGTCGGCGGTGAGTTGGGATTGATTAGCCTCTTGCCCCTGCCGGTTTTGCTGCTCGCCTTCAGTGAGCTATCGGTCATCGGGGCGATCGTCGGCATTTTTTGGAAGGGCCGTCCCTATTGGCGCTACTAGACCCCTTGCCCGAATCAAATTGCCCGAATCAAATTGTACGGATTAAATTGACGCGATCGAACCGGTGATTCTAGCCCTTGACACCGCTGCCGGATTCGCTGGGCACGATGTAATTTTGCATCACCAAAAAGAAGGCAAGAATTGGGGCGATCGAGATCACAGACCCCGCCGCGATCAGTCGCCAATCTAGCGAAAACGTGCCTGACAATCGCGACACCCCCAAGGGCAGCGTGTAATAGTTTGGATCATCCAAAATTAGCAGCGGCCACAGGAAATCACTCCAAGCGCCAATAAATACAAAAATCGCTAATGTCATCAGGGCCGGCCGCACCGAGGGAATCATCACGTGCCACCAAATCCCCAATTCGGAACAGCCATCAATTCGCGCCGCTTCTTCGAGATCCTTCGGCACACCCATAAAAGCTTGGCGCATTAAAAAGATGCCAAAGGCCGAGGCGATCGCCGGGAAAATTAGCCCAATAAAACTATTTCTGAGACCCAAGTTCACCGCCAAAACGTAGAGCGGAATCATCACGATCTGGAAGGGAATCGCGATCGTGGCGACGATCGCACTAAAAATCCATTCCCGCCCCTTAAACGACAACCGCGCCAACGGATAGGCCGCCAAGGAACAAATGATTAAGTTCAGCGCCACGGTCAGCCCCGCCACCAAGGTGCTGTTGAGCAAATATTGGGCAAAAGGTGCGCTAGTCCAGGCTTTGGCAAAGTTGTCGAGGGTGGGCGATGCGGGAATCAGGCGCGGTGGAAAGGCGAAAATATCTTCCGTGGGCGACTTCAGCGATGTGCCCAACAACCACAGCAGCGGCAACAACATCACCAAGGCGATCGCCCCCAAAACCGCGTAATTGGCCAGGGATTTCCAGCGCGGATCAATTGGAGTTTTCGTTGGGGTTTTCGTTGGAGTTGGAATTGGGGTTTCCGTCGAGAATTGGGCTGAATTTTCTAACGTCATGGTGTTGAACCAACTGGTTTAGCAGACCCGATTTTGCAAGCCCCGATCGCGCGTTTCTCAAGACCCGATCGCCCATTTAGATTGCCCACGACACCAAGTAATCCGTGAGTTGTTCCGCCGCTTTGCCGTCAAACCCATAGTAGGCATTCGTCACGACTACCGGCGCACCGGGTGGGAAATGTTCGGGAATATCATCGATCGCTACCCACGGGGTTCCTTCCGCCGAATGATGGCGCAAATAGGCCAGCACTTCTTCATAGCGCACATACTTGGTCTGATGGACGGCTTTGGGATCGAGAAAGGGCGTTGCACCCACCACCCGAGGCGCAATGCGGGGCGAAAACAACGGCGGAATTTTTTCAAACGGAAAGACTTCCCGCCAGGATGATGAAATCACCACCTTAATGTTGGGATGCAGATCCAACACCGATTCCAAGGCGCGCAAACAACCGGGATCAAATTGCATAAAATCCGTCGGGGGCACGGGCTGTTCAAACCGCTTTTCGGGAACCAATACCCCATCAATATCCAGAAAAATCCACATAAATCTAACAACAGCTACAGGTCTGCGGATCCCGATCGCCCGCCCGACTGCGCCCACCCCTGCGATCGCGATCGGCTTGATCCCCGCAGGTCTCAAAACAACCACGATCCCGCACAATCGAGCAAAAATCGGCTTAATCGAGCTGGCGACCGGTCAATTCGACAAAGATATCTTCTAAATTCGACGGGCGCACCATTAAACCCGTTTTCACCGGCTGGGCATCCAAATACTGATTCGCTTCCAGCAGGGTGGGGAAGAATTGATAGTCCCACCGATCGTCCGTTTGCTTCATCACCAATCCCTCGCCGTGCTGGTCGCGCAGGTCTTGCAGCGTGCCCAGCTTAATCAGCTTGCCGCCGTCCATGATCCCGATCCGATCGCACAGGTATTCCACCTCGTCCATGTAGTGCGTCGTCAGCAGCATCGTCATGCCGTTGCGGTTCAGGTCGCGGATGATTTCCCACAGGCGGCGGCGGGTTTGCGGATCGAGGCCCACCGTCGGCTCGTCGAGGAACAAAATTTCCGGCTCATGCAACAGGGCGCGGGCAATTTGGAGCCGCCGTTTCATGCCACCCGAGAGGGTTTTGACCAAGCTTTCACGCCGATCGCCCAGTTCCACATAGTCCAGCCAGCGATCGATCCGCGCCTGTCGTTCGCGCCCCGGAATGTGGTGCAGCCGCCCGTGAAATTCCAAGTTTTCCCACACCGTCAGATCGCCATCCACGCTGGTTTGCTGCAACACCACGCCGATTCGCTGCCGCACCTGCAACATCTGCCGGGTCACATCAAAGCCCGCCACCTGGATCTGGCCCGCCGTTGGGCGCGTCAGGGTGGTGATCATCCGAATCGTGGTGGACTTGCCTGCGCCGTTGGGGCCCAGCAGCCCAAACATCTCCCCCGCCTGAATGTCAAAGCTGAGGTCTTGGACGACCGGCCGATCGCCATAAACCTTTTGCACGTTTTGCAGGGAAACCGCAGCGCCCATGATGCCCGATCGTGTAACGACGTTGTAACAACTGGTGTCTACTCTACCGCTGTCCGGGGCCGGCGGGTTCGATGCGCCACAGTTGCCACCAGTCTTTGCCCGCTGGAATCAGACGCTTGCCACTGCGCTGTTCGATCGCCTGTTTCAACTCCGGCGAGGGATTAACCACAAAGGTGTTGGGCCGATCGGGCAACACCGTTTGCAGCGGGTTCGGAATCAACAAAAATTGCGTATTGCGGATTTTGAGGCGATCGAAGGCATAGCTCAGCGCCAGAATATTGGGATATTCGCCGGGCACTGGCGAACTCAGAATCAGCGGCTGGTCAACCTTTTTGAGCGCTTTGGCAATGTTGATCTGATTTGATCCGCCCTTCGTCCACCAGGTGGGCTGCCACGATCGGGCTTTGGCCGCCGTCAAGGTCGAAAACACCAGCACGATCGCCAATCCTCCCGCAAACACCTGCGGCATCCATCGCCACCGAAACAGGTAAAACGACAGGGGTTGCGGCCAGTCCAACGCGGGTTTGGGCTGAAAGCGATCGCACAGGGCCGCAATCCAATCAGCCAGGGCCACCTGCAACGCCAAAATCATCGGCAATTCGTAGCGGACGATCGCCGCCATGGAGCGATCGGCCAAAAACGCCGGCAACCACAGCATCAGCAAAAACGGTGCGATCGTCGTCAACACAAACGCTTTCAAACGCGGCTCACTCGATCGCCAACAGCGCACCACCGCCACCACCGCCAAGCCCACGATCGCCAATCGCCCGCTATCCGTCGGAGCCGGAAACGACTTCCAAATGCTTGGCTGGTTATCCCACACCATGGCGGCCATGGCGCGCAGGGCTGCCCACCGCTGAATGCCGGGAAGCGGTGAACTACTGAGCCATTGCAACGCCCCGGAGGCCGTCACCCGCAACCGGTAGAGCATCCAGAGCCAAGGCGAGATGGCGAGGAACGTCCCGATCGCCGCGATCGCCCAGGGAACCGCCCGCCGCCAGGATCGATCGGGCGATCGGCGCACCCCCTGCACCACCCACAATCCATGGCCCACCAGCACCAAGCCCCCCAACAGGTGGCTATACCAAGTCGCCGTCAGGGCCAGCCCGTAGAGCGTCCACCGCTGCCAGCTCGATCGGCCCAGCGCCTGGGCCAGCAGCCCACTCGACAGCACAAAAAACACCAGCCACAGGGCATATTCCCGCGCTTCCTGGGCGTAGAGAATCTGCAATGGCGACAGGGCCACCAACGCTGTGCCAATCCAAGGCAAACTCGGGCGATCGCTCACCTGTCGCAACAGCCAGAACGTACAGGGCAACAGGGCCACCCCGATCAGGGCCGTCACCAGCCGCAAACTAACGATCGTGTTGCCAAACCAATCGGCCCAAGCGCGCACCACCAAGTAATACAGCGGCGGATGGTGGGCATTGCCGCCCGCGAGGGACCGAATCGTGTCGAACGCTGTTTTGCGCGGCTCCGTCGCCAAGCTTTGCCACAAATCCGCCAACACCCACTCGCGCCCCGCCCAGGCCTGGGCCAGATCCGCATCGGACTGGACGGCTAGGTGTTTGAGCGTCACCACCTCGTCATACCAAGGGGCAAACTGACCCAGGCCGGAGAACCGCAATAGGCAGCCGATCGCAATTAGCCCAATGGCTCCCAACACTAACCAGCGAGGCGCACGCAAGGATCGATCGGTCATGTTCAAAATCTAAATTGCCATCTCAAGATCAACAGCCGTTGATGAACCCACCTGGTTATAGCCTGTTGATTAGCCTAGCGCTTGGGTGGATCTGCCATTTAGGCGGATCTGAGCCGAGTGTAGTGCCGAGCAGATCGCTCTGGTTTCTGCCCGTCTTGGTCTTCTGCCAAGTCTTCCGCAAAGTCTTCCGTAAACCGTTGGATCCGTTGATTAGCCCGCAGCGGCGCACCCTGGCCCAATGACGACGGCCCAATTACGACCAATCGCGCACGAATTCCTCCAGAATGTCGGTGCAATGGGCGATCGCTCCCAGGTGGGCAATCTCATAGCCGTGGGTGTTTTGGGTGGGAAACGCCAGACAAGCGGCCCGGGGCACATGACCAAATTTCATCGCGATCGAGCCGTCGCTGCCAAACCCACTAATCACGGCCCACTGAGTGGAAATATGCTGGCGATCGGCGGCGGCTTGCAAGGCCTGATTGAGATCTTCGTCATACAGTCCATAGGCATCCTGGGCCAGCAACACGGGCATCGGCCCCGGCTCGATCGGATATTCCGGCGCAACCGGCGCAATTTCCAAGGCAATCAACGCCGCCAGTTTCCGTTGCTGTGTAAAAAACATCGCCCCCAATGCGCCCACCTCTTCCTTGGCGGAGGCGACCAAATAGACATCCATGGCGGGCGGTTCCGAGTCCCGTAGGCGCACAGCCAAATCTAGCAAAATGGCGATCGAAGCTTTGTTATCGAGCGTATAGCTGGCAATTTTGGATCTACCGAGGCGAATCGGCTGTTTGCGCTGTTTGCCCACCACGGCGCGGGTTCCCGGGCGAATACCGGCGGCCGCCAGCTCGGCGATCGGCCGCCCCGTTTCCACCCAGGCACGTTCCCAGGTGAGGGGCTGGGTATCTTGCAAATTTTTGTGCGGCGACTCGTGGGACACGTGCCGCGAGCCAAAACTGAGGATGCCGGTGATCACGGCCCGATCGCCCAGCAGGTCGATCGCCCCTTCACCATAGACCCAGGGAAATGCGCCCCCCAGCTTCCGCAAATGAATCCGCCCATCGGGGTCGATGCCTTTGACGATCGCGCCGATTTCATCCTTGTGGGCCGTAATCGCGATCGGCTTGGCCGTGCGATCGCGCCCCGGAATGCAAAAAAACAAATTGCCCGCCTCGTCTTGGCTCCAGTCCAGATCGAGGGTTTTGGCCCGATCAATCAGCCAGCGATCGACCTCCTGCTCGGCCCCGCTGGGCGAGTGACACATCACCAATTCGCTAATCGTGGCAAACAGTTCGTCGTACATAGCCATGGCCGCCTAAACAGAGAATTTGCCGGGAATTTGCCGGATTGAATTACCGGATTGAATTACCGGATTAATGGCCGAAGTCATTGGCCCTGCGGGCTTCTTCCCAAGCGATCCAAGCCGCCCGATGAATATCAAGCCAGGAAATGGACTGATCGCGCGCCAGGGCCGCCACGTCTTCAAATTCGGGGTGAATATTCTGCACGGTTTGGCGGGTTTCGTCTTGCCAGGCCACTTTCACGCGCACGGGGCCATAGGCCGTGTCCACCACTTCCAACTGACGGGGCAACACACGCCGCTGTTGGAACGATCGCCGAATCCCGATCGTGGTGGTTTCCTGAAACAACACATCCTCACAGGTCGTTAACAAGGCGATCGGACAAATTGCCGTCACGGCCACGCCCGTGCGGGACTTTTTCATGGTCACGGGCTGCACAAAGGCATCGAGGGCCCCCGCCTGCAACAGCCGCTCGATCGCATAGGCGATCGCCTGGGGACTGCAATCATCAATCTGGGTTTCCAGCACGGCCACAGTTTCCAGTGAGGGATCGGAGACCGGGGCGATCGGGTCGGCGGCGGGGGGCGACGCTGGCCCACTCGGCATGGGGAGTGTTGGGTCAGCACCAGGCGTTCGTTGCGGGTCCCTAGGGCGGTGGGACGCGCGATCGTCCACATCTCCCAGCCACAACCGCACCATATTCGGCAGCGGCAGTTGGATCGTGCCCGCTCCCAAACCCACTTTTTGGATCCGCATGGCGGGTGGCGGTCCAAATCCATCCGCCAGCCCCACGGCGATCGCCGCGCCCGTGGGGGTCACTAACTCCCGATCGATCCCATTCGGATAGACCGGCACGGACCCTAACTCAAACAATTTTAAAACCGCTGGCACGGGCACGGGCAAACGACCGTGGGCGGCCCACACCGTGCCGCCCCCCGTCGGCAGCGGCGAAAATACCACCCGATCGATCCCCAGCCAATCCAACCCCAAGCAAGTGCCCACCACATCGACGATCGCATCGATCGCCCCCACCTCGTGAAACTGCACCTGCTCCGGTGGAATCCCATGCACCGACCCTTCCGCCTGGGCCAACTGCCAAAAAATCAATCGGCTCCACATCACCACCCGCGCCGGTAGCTCCGAGGCCAGCAACATCGCTTCAATGGTTGGCCACCTGCGCCCGTGCGCATGGCCCGAGCCAAGGAGCCAATCGGAGTTGTGGCCAACCGGCTCGTGGTGATGCTCATGATCATGGTCGTGATGGGTGTGCAGATGCCTATGCACCTGCTCGTGGCCCTGCACGTGGTCATGATGCCTATGTACATGGTCGTGATCATGTCCCTCACGAGCATGATCGTGATCAGACTGCGATCGGGAGTGATCGACCCCAGGACTCTCCACCCGGCTGGAGTGCAAGCGACCACCCGGCCCCTCGACCTGAAACGATTGATCGGGCGATCGCAACTCCACCACCGCCTTCAAGGCCCGTTGACCGTTGTGCTGCACCACCGCACTGCTGAGGCGATATTCCCCGGCAATTCCCAAGCGATCGAGCTGCGTTTGCAAATAGTCCAGCGGCACACCCACATCCAGCAGCGCGCCTAGGCACATATCCCCCGCCACACCCGTGGGGCAATCGAAATAGGCCACCTTGATCACGATCCACCTCTGCACACAGACAGTTCACCCCCTTCACTGTGCCCGATCGGGCGATCAACTGGTGCAATATTTCAACTCAAGCCTCCGTAAAAACACTGAGCCAAAAATCAACACCGATCGGCCCCGCAACCCCTGATCACGCCTAGATTCCCCATCCGCACGAACCAACCCTGGTCATCCACAATCCGTGACCATCAATGCCCTAACAGATACACCGCCCGGCCCTCCCATGCGCCAAAATAAACAGTAGGTCACGCAACCGTTAGGCAAATCCCAATAGATCCCGATCGCCCGATCGCCCGATCCTGACCGATTGATCATCACGACGATCGCGATCCCAATCAGCATCCCAACGGGTTCACATCCCAACGGGTCTATTGGCCACGAACAACCGGTGGATTGTTTTCCGATCGCCGCCATCACCCAGACCGCCCGATCGGCAACCCAACCGCATGATCACCCCCACCCAAACCGGTTGCACCCATCCACCCGGTTGATCTATCTCATACCAGGAATCGACGAGGAAACGACCCATGACGAACGCCTCCCGTCCCCCCGTTCCCCCACCGCCGCCGCCGCCGCCGCCGCGCGTTGCCCCGCCACCGCCCCCCCCGATCGCCAGTCGTCCCCCTTCACCCCCCCCGATCGGCGACAACGAACAAACCATGCCCATCAACATGGCCCAACCCGGCCGTGTTGCCCCGCCCCCGGCCCCCGCCGCACCGCCCCCAGCGCCAAACGCCCCCACCACTCTCAACACCGTTACGATGTCCGTGGCTCCGCCCACCGTCGTGCAACCCAACGGTGCCGCCCCCGTCGTGGCGCAGGCCGCGGCCCCCGTCGTCAAGCGTCGCCCATCGGCCGGTCAGCCCACCTTGGTTGAGATCGTCAAGCGAGCCGACACCGAAGGCTGCTCGGACGTACACCTAGGGGTCAAGGAAGTGCCCCGATTCCGCAAACGCGGCGACATCGTGCCCCTGGAATATCCCACCACCGACCTCGACACCTTCATGAGTTGGTTGGGAGAAATCATGAGCGAAGAAGACATCAGCTTCTTCCAGGAAAATTTGGACTATGACGGAGCCGCCGATCTGGGCTTTGTGCGGATTCGGATTAGCTGCTTTGACTCCCTGGCGGGGCCAGCCATGGTGTTGCGTCTGATTGGGGCCACCATTCTGAGCATGGAGCAACTGAGTTTGCCGCCCGTGTTCCGGGATGTTTGCCACTACCACAAGGGCTTGATTTTGGTGACGGGGCCTACGGGTTCCGGGAAGTCCACCACCATGGCCGCCATGTTTGACTACATCAACAAGAGCATGGCGAAGCACATCATCACGATCGAAGATCCCGTGGAGTTTGTGCACATCAGCCAAAAGTCCCTGATCAAACACCGGGAAGTGGGGCGGCACACGCGGCAATTCTTTAACGCCCTGAAGGGAGCCTTGCGCCAAGACCCGGACATCATGTTGGTGGGGGAAATTCGGGATGGGGACACGATGAAAATCGCCCTGAAGGCAGCCTCCACGGGTCACTTGGTGTGCGGAACCCTGCACACCAACAGCGCCATCAAGACGATCGAGCGGGTGTTGGGGATGTTCCCTCCAAACGAGCACGCAGCCGTGCGGGTGAGCTTGGCAGAATCGTTGGTGGCGATCATTGCCCAGGGCTTGTGCAAAACCACCGACGGGAAGCGGGCCGCCTATCACGACATCTTGATCGCGACGGATGCGATCAAGGAATACATCATCAAGGGAGAAATGGAGGAAATCAATCAGGTGATGTTGAAGTCAGAGTTTGACGGCATGATCACCATGAATAAGGCCCTGCTGAATTTGTATATAGAAGGGCGCATTACCGAAGAAACGGCGCTGGAAAACTCGCCTACGCCGAACGAGATGGCGCAGTTCTTGCGCGGTCGGGTGTAGGGATTGCGGTGCTGTGGAGGGCGTAGACTTTGCGCCCTCTGCGCTGGCAGGAGGCTGGCCAGCTAGGATGGGCGGGCGGCTTCTGGGCGGGCGATCGACCAGGTTTCGGCCTCGTGGCGCTGCAAAATGGCCTGGATTTCGCGGGCGATCGGCCCCGGCTGCTCCACCATGCCCATGTGCCCACAGTTGGGGATTTCACGCAAATTATCGCCACCCGCATCAAAGAGCGGATGAAAACTAGCCAAGTGGCGCACGTAGCGCGGCTCCATCACGGAATCGCGCGCCCCGGCAATGAAATAGGCCGGCTGGGCCAGTTGGGCCACCACCTGGGGTAGGCGATGGACTTCGGCTTCGGTGGTGGATTCGAGCAGCGTCCAGAGGGCGGCTTCCGGATGGGCGGTCACGAAATCGATGACACGCTGGCGGCCCCACTGGCGGGCGACGGGATGGGCAACGCTGTCACGACTAAAGACCCAAGCGAGGCCAGGGCACGATCGCAGCCACTGGGGACGAAACTGCACGAGGCGCTGACCCACGGCCCGAAAGCGTTCAAATTCTTCCTTGAGATAAATGCCGCCGCCGGAGTTGAGGCAAATGACACCCCGAATCCGATCAGGAAACTTGTGGGCGCTCCAAAGGGCGATCGCCCCACCGAGGGAATGCCCCACAATCCAAGCGGCATCGATGCCCAAATGCTCCAGCAAGCGGTTGAGATCTTCGGCATAGGCGGCGGGGGCGTAGTTTTGGTAGCGCTCCCGGGGGGTCGAAAACTGCTGCGGGGCCGTGGGCTGCGATTCGCCAAACCCGCGCAGATCGTAGGACAAACAAGGAATGTGGGGCTGAAACTGGTCGATCAGCGGTTGCCAATAGTGACGACTCAACAGCCAGCCATGTACAAAGACCAAAGCCCAGCGGGTGGGGCGATCGGGGTCGAGCCGGTAGGTGTGGGGAACGCCGCGAATGGTAATTGTTGCCATAGTTCGATCCTATCAGGAACCGATCGATCCCTCGATCGCGGTTGCGCATTCCTTGCCTCTTCACCTCAATTTTACGGGTGCTGGGCGATCGGGATCGGCCGCACTCATTACAATTCAGTCGCCCCTCAGTCGCCCCTCAGTCGCCCCTCAGTCGCCACCCCACACCCCAAGCCCCACCTCCGAATCGAAGGGCGATCGAGCCGAAAACAGGCCCCAAAAAGGCCCAAAAAAATACGCGCCGTGACTCCACAGCGCGCATCCCCATCCACCCAACATCAAGCAACAGTCTTCCCCCTTTGGCCTCGATCGCGATTCAACATCTCGACGGTTTCAGCGACCCCTTCTAGGCTGAGAACGCAGTCCTCAATCTATGGTCGAATCTATGGCCGATGCGATCGAGCATCTATGGTCGATACGATCGATTGTTTGATTCAGATCATTCAGAGGTCGCAACACCGTTGAACTGAATCAACTTGGGATTGTTGAGATTGCCCTAATGCATGATGCTCCATGGCGATCATGCCTGGCAACCTGAAATAATCATCCCCGATCGGCATCGTGCTAACTGCTATTTAAGCGGCTATTTAGTCTGCTATTGGTGCAGTAACTAACGCACAATTGATGCAGAAATTGACGTAGAAATTAACGCATCAATTAATGAAATCATGAATGGTTGATGGATTACAAACAAATCAGAATAATCCGAATCCATCAACCCTTAATTAACTAGCCGGGTTAACAAACACGTAACGCACAAAATCCCGGCGACCGCTTCCCCGGTGAGAGTTTCGGGTGCGTCGAACCACATTGGGAACTGCATCAACTGCGAGTTCGTGGTTGTTCGTCATTTGGGTTTCAGAAACCAGGGGAGTCACTGCGCCCGCTGGCAGCGATGGCGCAACCGCTAGGCACAAACCGAGCAGCATCGAAGCAGAAGGGAACAGGCGCATAGGAAACAATCCATCTCGAACGTTGCTGATTCTTCCTTCTGGAAAACCTGGAGCGAATCAGGAAAACGACCCGATCATTTAGGGATTATTTTTTGCTGGGCTGTCCGCATGAAATCCCCCGATTGAAATAGTGTGACAGTTGACTAATTGGCTCAAAAATTGCATTCATTGAGGGGATAGATTGACCGGATTTTGATTAAAAATTCCTGATTCGATCGCCCAGCTACTGAGGCGATCGATCGGAGTGCGGTTCAAAAAAATGACCCGGGGCAATCCAGGGCCGGGGCTGCTTCTGGTGTTGAATCTGGTGTTGAATAGCGATCGGGTGTTGCGGCCCGTCAAAACCAGCGGCTCCCCAAGGAAAAGCCACCCCAATCCGCCATCCCCCAAAAGCCCCCGTTGTCTGTACCAGTGTTGAAACGTGCCTAAATCCGCGCCTAAATCTGCATCCGTGTCTGCATCCGTGTCTGCATCAGCCGCAGAATCGTTGGCCAGTACGATCGAGGCGATTTTGTATCTCAAGGGGCAGCCGCTCACCTTGGCGGACATTGCCGACTATGCGGGGTGCGCGCGCGATGTGGTGCAGGAGGCGCTGCTGGCGCTGATGGGTGACTATGCCCAGCGTGATACGGCGCTGGAGGTGGTGGAAACCCACAAGGGCTACACGCTGCAACTGCGCGATCGATTTCAGCCCCTGGTGGAACGGCTAATTCCGGCGGATTTGGGGGTGGCGGCGCTGCGGACGTTGGCGGTGATTGCCCTGAAGGGGCCGCTGCCCATGGCGGATTTAATTGATCTGCGCGGTTCGGGCGCGTACCAGCATGTGCAGGAGCTGGTGGAACGGGATTTTGTGAAAAAACGGCGCTATGGGCGATCGTCGCTGGTGCAGGTAAGCGACAAGTTTCACCGCTACTTTCAATTAGATGTGGGCAATCAAAGTTCGGAGCAGTTGGAGTTGGCCCTCAGTCAGTTGCGATCGACCCTGCCAACCGATGGGGAGTCCCGGGATGCCGAGCCGATCGAGGACGACTTTCCCGGAGACGACTTTCCCGAGGATGCAACCTAGCGACCTGGCAATCTGGCAGATTTGTAACGTTTTCGCAATCTTCAAGCGAGTTCCACAGGAACGATCGACACGCGATCAATGCGCGATCGGGCGATCGGGCAATTCGGTGAAGGCTAGTGGATTTTTCGGGGGCGATCGTCACCGGGCTAGCTTTTTTGCGATCGCGATCCGTTCCCGATCACTGCCCATACCAACCCCCAAACAAACCCGATCAAGCAACAGAATGCAACCCTGCTGGAGAGCGATCGCTCTCGTCAATTCATCAAACTGATTCTGTTTGATAACGCGATTTGAAATAATGTCAACTTCTGTAGATTTGCCTAGACGCAATCTCGAAATCCGTTTATCTTCAAATCAAGGTACGAAAGAAGCAAAAAACGCTTCTAACCAAAGGCAGTTCTCGGTGCGTACCTCCCGCCGAAGACTGGCACAGCTTCTCTTTCCGTAAAGCATCCGTACTCATTGTTACAAGTAGCGTTTGCGCCATGCGGCGATCGAACCGGTAGCTGTTGATAAAACTAGCTCATTCGGGAGGTCTTGGATCGTAAGGTTCTGAGGTTCGCACCAAAGGCGCTGCTAACAAAGCAGTCTGAATCGACTGAGTGATGCACGTTCAAACGAAGAAGTTGTGTACCGTTATCCACCTTGTCGATGTTTGTTGAGAGTAAAACCTGTTGAGTGATTCCTGTCTTCAAGTAGCCAGCGAAAGAAAAAAGGTCTAGTCCGATCCCGGGCTAGACCTTTTGGTTTTGATGGGTTGGCTGCAAAGGGTTAATCAACAGAAGCAGAAATCTTTCCAAGTAGACGAGAATTAAGAATTGAGAATTGAGTCAAATCCGTAGGGGCGTACCGCCGTACGCCCTAACCCAGATCGACCATGTTTCCTAACACCCTGCCCTAGATCGGTGATCTGTCCTAGGACTTGGATTGATTGAGCCGTTTGGCGATCCACCGCCCCGTGCCGTTCAGAATGGCCCCCGCCATCAAAATTCCCAAGGCCGGTTGCCACAGCGGTTGCCACAGGGAATACCAAAGATCAAAGCCGAGGGGTTTGTCAAAACTGCGACCCACGACGGCGATCGCCAGCCAAGCAAAGCTTAAGAAGACGAGGAACATGTTGGCCATCAGCGCGCGATCGGCCCACAGCCAAAATTGGGTTTGCCAGTTGGGGGATGAAGGGGGGACGGTCATGATGGTTTGGTGATGGGCGCGATCGCGCGGATACGAGAACCCAAGATTTAGATGCGTTAATTGCGTTAATTAGGAGTTGTATCATGCTCCTTCGGCAACACTCCGCTAATTCCTTGCAAAATTCATCCATTGCAAACATTGCAACCTTCACCGCAAACTTCACCGCAAAACCCATCGCCGGCCCCACTTTTGCCAGAGCTAAACCCCGCTGACCCCAGCCCCGAAGCCCCGATCGCCCATTTGGAAACAACGGCGATCCATGCCGGCCGCGCGATCGATCCGGCCACGGGCGCGATCGCCCCGCCGTTATATCTGACCAGCACCTTTGAGCGGGCCGCCGACGGTTCCTATCCCCAGGGCTATGTGTATGGGCGGCTGGATCATCCCAACCGCCGATCGCTCGAAACCTGTTTGGCGGCGCTGGAAGGGGGCGCGGGGGCAGCGGTGTTCACGTCCGGGGCGGCGGCGATGATGGCGGCCTTGCAGGCGATCGGCCCCGGCCGGATCGTTGCGCCCTTGGATCTCTATCGCGGCACGGCCCAACTGATGGAGCAGGTGTTGCAACCCTGGGGCTTGGAAATCGCTTGGGTCGATGCCACAGATTTGGCCCAGGTGGCGGCGGCCCTGACTCCTGGCACCAAGGCAATTTGGGTGGAAACACCCTCGAACCCGCTGCTGAAGCTGTCGGATATTCGGGCGATCGCCCACCTGGCCCACGAGGCGGGGTCCCTGTGCATTTGTGACAACACCTGGGCCACGCCGGTCTTGCAACGGCCCCTGGCGCTGGGGGCCGATTGGGTCGTGCATTCCACCACGAAATATTTGGGCGGCCACAGCGACGTGACCGGCGGGGCGGTGATTACGCGGCAGGTCGATCGCGCCTTTGAGCAGGTGCAACAGGTGCAGCGGCTGGGTGGTTCGGGCCTGTCGCCCTTTGACTGTTGGCTGACCCTGCGGAGTGTGGCGACGTTGCCCGTGCGGATGGCGGCCCACTGTGCCAATGGGCGACGGGTGGCGGCTTGGTTGCGATCGCACCCGGCGATCGAGGCGGTGCACTATCCCGGCTTGCCCGACCATCCCCAGGCGGCCCTGGCCCGATCGCAAATGACGGACTTTGGCGGCATGGTGTCGGTGCAGGTGCGGGGCGATCGGGCCGAGGCCTTGGCCGTGGTCGCCGCTCTCCAACTGTTCACCCGAGGAACCAGCCTCGGCGGGGTGGAAAGCTTGATCGAACACCGGGCCTCGATCGAAGGCCCCGGCACAACGACACCCGAGAATTTATTGCGCCTGTCGATCGGCCTGGAACACGCAGACGACTTGCTGTGCGATCTTGCACAAGCCTTGGCGCAAGTCTACGGAATTGATCCCGAATTGGCCCCCTAATCCCGTAAACGACCCCTGAATTGTGATAAAAACGTGCTAAAAGCAGCCATGGCGATCCCTCGTGACCCCTTCCCAAGACACGGACTGGATGTACGACAACGGCTTTGACGACGTATATCGTCAGGCCTGTGGCGGCAGCATTGCGGCGATCGTCCAGATCCTGAACCAGAAGTTGGCCCGCGACCAAATTCGCACCCGTGCCGTGATTGCCGGTGGCAGTCTGCAACTACTGTGCGAAGCACCGTCGCCGGACGATCTCGATCGCGATCGGATTGTCGATCGGGTGCGCAGCATTCTCGAACATTTGTCCCCCCGTGGCATCCGCAAAGTCCAGCTCTACGCTCGGCTGGTGCAAGAACAGCAACTCCTGTGGCTCGAAGCGATTCAGCGCGACCCCGACGACCTGCTATGGTCTGAGCCTCTAATTCTCAAGCGATCGCACTGGTTCCGTTGGATTACCCGCGATTTGCAAGGCCGCCAGCGATCGACCGCCCTGCCATCCCTTGGTTCGACCCTCCCCGGCAAGGCCGCCCGCACGCAGTTTTGGGTAGGCGCGGCCGGCGGCACGGTTTTAGGCATTTTGCTGCTCGGGGCGATCGCCTGGAACTTCAAGTGGATTAGCGTTGGCAATCCGCCATCGGCCCCCACCGCCAACACCAGCACCGATCCCTTCGTGAAGGCCGTGCGCCTGGCCGAAACCGCCGCGATCGCCGGCCAAACCGCCAAAACCCGCCAACAGTGGCTCGACCTCGCCAACCAGTGGCAAGCGGCCGCCGAGCTGATGGAGCAAGTGACCCCGGACGATCGCCGGGCCGCCACCGCCCGCGATCGGGCCCAGCGCTACCGCCAAAACAGCGCCCAAGCCCGCCAACAGGCCAGCCTGATTCCCGCCGCCTTGCCCTAGGTGGCCGACGGGCCCAGCCAGCGATCGTCATCAGCACCGTCGTCAACACCACAAAAACTTTGCCCCCGAGGACGGTTGACTACAACGGAAGTTGGCGATAATGGTTAAACCATTGCTATCCCAGCGCAGGAGCCGCGCCCGCATGAGCAACACCGAGCCACTTCCCACAAGCAAGCTGGTTCAATGGTGGGACTCGCTCTCGCCCCTCTCACGGTTCTTATTCATTGCCCTAGCTGCGCCCCTGACGGTTCTGAATGCCTGGACTCTGTCGATCATTTTTGGATATTTTCAGTCGCTGCTCGGCGTGCTCCTGGTCACGGCGCTGCTGGCCTTTTTGCTGAACTACCCGGTAAACTGGCTTGCCGACAAGGGGGTGAAGCGCGGCCTAGCGGCGGTGGTGGTGTTTTTGATGGCCCTCTCGATCGTCGTGGGCGTGGGCGTGACCCTCGTGCCGCTGGTCGTGGCCCAGGCGCAACAACTGGTGGCGCGGTTGCCGGAGTGGATTGACTCGGGCCAGCGCCAGCTCATGATGCTGAACGAGCGGGCGGATTTGTTTGGGGTGCCGATCAGCCTCGACGGGGTGATTTCCCAACTCAACGATCGGCTGAAAAATGAACTGCAAAGCCTGGCCGGCCGCACCCTCAACCTCGCCCTGAACGTGACCGTGGTGACGGTGGTGCGGCTGCTGGATGTGGTGCTGACGATCGTCCTCACCTTCTATCTGCTCCAGCACAGCGAAGAAATTTGGGAGAGCCTGATTGCCTGGCTGCCCGATCGGGTGCAGCAGCCCTTTTCCCGCACCTTGCGATCGAGCTTTCAAAACTATTTCATTGGTCAAATCCTCACCGCCACCTGTCTGGGGTTGGGGCTGACCACCATGTTTGTGCTGCTGAAGATTCCCTTTGGACTGCTGTTTGGGCTAACCGTTGGGCTGATGGCGCTGGTTCCCTTTGGCGGCTCCGTGGGCATCGGCACGGTGATTTCCCTGATTGCCCTCCAGGATTTTGGGCTGGGTCTGCAAGCCCTGGCGGCGGCGCTGATTGTGCAGCAGATTGTGGAAAATCTGGTGGCTCCCCGGGTGCTGGGCAGTGTCACCGGCTTGAACCCGTTTTGGGTGTTTGTGGCGATTTTGACCGGGGTGCGGGTGGGTGGCCTGCTGGGGGTTGTGGTGGCCGTGCCGATGGCGGTGTTGCTGAAGGAAGCCCTGGCGAATTTGCGGGCCCTCGATCCCACACCGGGCGCGGTGAAGTCTTTACCGGAGCAAGACCGGAGTGATTTAGTGGCAGTTCGATCGATCGCGCCGGACTGCGATCGCCCGACCGAAACACCCATCACCGAAGTCTGAAGATATCGTCGCGATCCGCTATGAATTGCCGGTGCGCTGGAGGGGACGGGCATTGTGACCCAAGCGCACGGCCAGCCGATCGAGGATCGCCGGGGTAATCTCGATCGGCTCCGGCAGCATCAACCAGGTCACCCCCTCAGAACAGGGCGGCGTGGTCAGGGAACCGCTGTAGCGATAGAGCGATCGGGAGAGCGATCGAGCATAGTCCGGCAACAGCTCGGCGGGGTTGAGCACGACACCGGGTTCGAGGCTCGCGCCCAGGCCGATCGGGGCCAGATCCAACACGCGGCGCAACAGCCGATCGGCCGGCCCCTCCGCCACCGGCAACCAACGGCGCGTCAACCAACGCCCCAACACGAGCAATTCCCCCTGTTCGCTGCGATGCACGAAATGCACCTCCGCCGGGAAGGCTTGCCCAGCCCGCTGGTGCTCGCTGGGGTGGTGCAGGTGAAATTGCCGCAGGGTGTAGCGCCGATCGTCCAGGGTCAAGGCGCATTCGCCCGTGGGGTAATCCACAAAGATCGATCGGCCCGTGTTCCGTACCCGCACCGCCGCTGGGGTATAGTCGAGCACCAGGGATTGCGGTGCTGGCAACCCCAAGGCCCCGAGGTCGATCGGGGATTGTCGCTGCCCTGTGGCGCAACCCTGAAAACCAGGATCCAAGGCCGCCCAATGGTCGGGGCCGGTGTCACCGTCATAGCTCCAAGTGGGTTCGGCGCGCAGGGGCCGATCGCGCAGTCCCCGCCAGCCCAGCAGCCAGGCCCCCAGGGCGATCGACCCCTGCCACAACCATTGACGACGCTTCAGCTTCATAGCCTTGGTGCATCCTGAGCGATGCGGTGAATCCGACTAGGACAACCGTAGCCGTTGATTCACCCAACCATCAAACTTGTGGCAAACTCGCGGCAAATTTGCGGCAAGCTTGCTGGAATAGACCTCTTGTATCAGTTCAGACCCTCACCCTAAATCCACGTCAGTTCGGGATAAGGGGAGCGGAAGAAAGACGGGGCTGGTTAAGCTGAGGCATTAACCAAAAAAGCTCTCAACCCAACCCCGTCATGCTCAGTCTAGAAGCTCTGTTCTGCAAAATCGATGAC